>Ga0256405_10003140_pt1 | contig 35161 bp, 28 predicted proteins | sample RumenRJG_02DNA_FD_189096 | JGI IMG/M metagenome (GOLD analysis project Ga0256405, IMG submission 189096) | Bovine rumen microbial communities from Lethbridge, Alberta, Canada - RJG_02 | ecosystem: Host-associated > Mammals > Digestive system > Stomach > Rumen | place: Canada: Alberta...
ACAGTTTTACTGCTTCTTCTTTAAAGCTTTTTTCGTAGGTCATCTTTTTTCTCGCCTTTCTTTTATGTTTTTTATTATATCACATCTTTGGGCGTTTGACGACTCTACTTAAATGATAACACTCCAATCTGATCTCCGCCGGTTGCGCTTTTAAAAATTTTAAGTTCTGAGATTTTAGCATATGACATATCTGGGCTGCCGGCAAGGCGTTTTTGAAACAGCGAAGAAGTGCGGAATCGTTGCTCCAAATCCGTTATATCACAGATTGCAAAATTGTCTGCGCCAATTATATACTGTATAAGTTCTATAATTTTGGATTTACCCGTATTGCCATCGCCGTATAAAACCATCGCCTTTTTAAATCTACTACCTTTGATACTACTTAGTGTAATTGCCAAAAACTGGCAAAGTAAATTGATTGTATCTTTGTTATTATTACATAGTGTGCTGATGTAATGCGCAAAGACGGGCGCATTTTTGATTATATCTAACCCCATGATCGGCACATAGTTACACGGAATTTGGATTGTGGAGTATACATCAGGGCTGTGAGGCATGAGCTTTCCCGAATCAATATCAAGTAACCCATTTTTAAAATTGATAAGATTTTCGTTGTTGTTAAGTTGGGTAAGATTGATTTTTGGTGCCTTGAGTTTTATAATCTCATATACCTCGTGAACATCGTAGGTATTAATCAGAGATGGATCCGCTTTAATGATATAGTCAGCAATCATTCTTTTGACGTCGTTATCGGGCATCTCAACATATTTCCCATCACTATATACATAGAAAAGCTGCGCGTTATATGCGGGATTGTGAGCAATAATCATGTGATGATCGGCAATAACACAGTCAGCCAGCTTGTAGCGTATAACCGACTTATCCTCGCTTCCGTTCTTACGCTTTTCAACTTTAATATAGTTGGGAAGGGTGGTCTTTTGACTGCCTGATTGATTACAGTAATAAATATCATTTTCATCGTCAGGCGGAGGTGGATTGTCGTCGAAAAGGGTCATATCGTCATCGTCAGAACCGTCGCCATTTGCATCAGTATTACTCGTATTGTTATCAGCGGTGGCATCGGAATCATTATCAGATTTACGATTTATAACCTCGCAAATTTCCTTTTCTTCTGGCGTAATATCTGGCATTTTTGCGATTGGTAACGCTTCAGATGGACAATCGTTTGTGTCAAAATTTGCCCAATCATCTTCTTCATCATCGTCTGTAGCAGATGCAGTTTCGTCAGTCGGCTCGTCGTCCCAGGGGAGCCCTTTCCAGTCCTCATGTGTGGGGATGCTAGTTTTGCTATCATTTGACGTATCAAATAGACCGTCAAAATCGTCGTCATTGAAATTGGATACGTTTGTAACTGAATTGATCATATTAATGGATCCTCCTTATTATTCATTGTAAGGCAAGATTATTAAATCGCAAAAATCGTTACATAATAACGCTCCAAATTTTTTACTATAGGATAATTATCTATAGTGACCCAGCAAATGGGTATTAATCTTCCTAGTTATGCGCAATTTGTGCATCTCATATTTTATGCCTGTTTTTTTATTCTTATAACTTTTATATAGGCGCATTTCCTCCTTTCCACGGCATCTATATATGTAAGTTATCAGCAAAAGCATATCGAAAAATTTGCTTTACTGATACTATTGTAACATACAATCGTTTCGAAGTCAAGTAAAAAATTGTAAATAATTACAAAAAATGCAGAAAAAATCAATGATAATTAAGCTGCATATACAAAAGGCAAATAGGCAACTTAATGTATATAATAACACTACAATGACATTGTTGCATAAGGTGATTTATAAAAGTTGAAAACCGATTCCCTGTCGCTCTTACTATACCTACAAATAAAACGTAGCAATTATCACAAATTCAGGCTTTTTATCACGTTTTCGGACTTTTTTCCTATCAAAAATGATTTTCGGTACCCTTCTTGCATTCTATACAAAGTATTTGAGTGGGTATTCGATATTAGCAATCAAGAAATAAATCCTCGATAAAAATTTACGGACGAAGAAAAACTATCTTCGTCCGCTGCTTTTATAAATTCTTCAGTATTTCAATGAATTTGTCCATTGTATATGAACCGGGAATCTCCATTTCTTTGCGTTCAAAAACCATATAGTATTTGAATTCCGGACCGCACATCATGTCCCATTTTTTGCCGAGGAAAAGCTTTGATTTGCTGTCATCATTTTTTAGCTGTTCGCCTTTGGCTTCTACAAGAATGATGTTTCCGTTTGTTGTTCTGATAATAAAATCGGGATAGTGGTTGATAAACCCGTTCAGACGAAAACCACGCCTGTCAATGATACGGTGCCACCAGAGGATATTTTCAAGGGGTGCGATGTTGCTGATCAATCTGAATTCAAAGTTATTCAGATCATCACACTCCGATGAATAAAGTGACTTGTCCAGATTGTCAAAGCTGAGGGAAGGCGTGATGACCTTAGGGAATGAATAAGCACCGTCAGACCTGCAGACAATTTTGTTCATCTCGATCAGATCCTCAAATCGTTTTCTACGGTATTCCGTTTCATACTCTTCGATCTTGTCTTTTATTTTTGAGGCATAGAAGGGAACAGAGCTTTCCATTGCTCCCAGTGCATCTTCGTCCATTTCGCTGATGACGCGGGCAACATACGCTTGTACTTCTACGGTGGAATACCTGTTGTTTTTGTTGATCTGTGCGGCCAGAGAATGGGCGCAAGCCTGAATACGGTGTTCGCTGGAAATCTGTTTCAGATACTCTCTGATCTGTTCGCTTTCGGACTTTGCGACCCTGCGGTATTTGGGGATAGCCTCGCCTTGGGCTGCAACGTCAATTTCAAACATATCTCCTGTTGCAAGGTTGAACTGAATATCAGCAGGTATCTTATTGAGTGAAAAGCCTTCGGAGAGGTTTTCTTTTTCGAGCAGGGTGTAACCGTCATTGAAGAGGTTCGGTGTACCTTTGAGGAAGAATTGAGGAATACGCAGATCGGCTGTGTCCTCCTTGAATTGATCCTGTATCGGAAACTGGTTCAGCATTTCTCCCAAGTCACCCCCTAAAAAGCCGTTATTATCGCTGTTTTCTACTTGGTTGTTGTATTGCTCGGCTGTTTTCTGTGCCTGTTCGACCATTGTTTGAATATGGCTGTCTTTATCGCTTGCAGGTTCTGGGTCAATATGGAAATCTTCGGGAATGTCTGTATCCAGCCAGTCGGAATTGTCTGACGGTGCAGGAGCGGCTGTTTCCGGTGGCGTGATAGGTTGCTGTTCTCCCACATCCGGAGTGAACTTTGGTTCCTCCGTCTCACCGATACGATAGTCCTTCTTGGTGAATCCCGCCTTGTTCAGGCCGACAACAATATCATCAAGTGTTGTGCGGAAATCATTGGAAGACGTCAGAACATAGGACGTATTGAGTAACGGCATTTTGTGTTTTTTGGCATAGGGCTGTCTGAGTATTCTGCCCAGGATCTGTTCAACATCTATTCTTGAAGTTTTATTGGCAACGGATGCGAGGATATAGGCAAACGGGCAGTCCCAGCCCTCTTTGAGAGCATTGACAGTGATGATATATCTGATCTTACATTCGGGGCTTATCAGATCAACACCCTTTAACTCGTTGACATTTGAGGTCTTTATGGCAATCTGCTCCTGCGGTATCCCGATGGTAACGAGCTTGTCTTTCAGTTTTTCAAACGTCACAGTGTCGGTGCTTGACTTCGGTTCGGCCTGAAAGAGCACGATAGGTCTGATATATTCGCCGCCGAGTTTTTGTTCCATTTGTGCCTGCTGTTCGATACTTCCGCGCAACTTCACTGCATCACGGATAACATCCCGAACATTGTCACGGTTATATACAATAACAGGCAGTTTCACCATGTTTTCCTTTTTGAGTTCTCTTGCGTCAACGTAGGAAAGAATATTGCTGTTCTTTTTGGGAGTGGCTGTCAGGTCAAGGATAAAGGACGGGTTAAGGTTGCCCAGCATCTCCACACTGAGATCAGAGCTTGCGTTGTGGCTTTCGTCAACAATGGTGACAGGCTCCAGATGCCTCAGCGCCTGTATCAGTGCCGTTTCATCGGTATCGGCCAAAAGCACATCGTCATCCTTGAAATAATCTGCAAATCGTTTCAGACTGCCGTTTTCCTGATAGATTTTTCTGACATCCTTCTTTTTGCTGTCAACACGCAGGGAAGCGTAACTCAGAATACAGATCGTCAGCATTTCCCTGACGGTATCGGGGGAGAAGTTCTGTCCGTTCAGAAGCTGTTCTTTGGTATAAACACCCACCTTGCCGGAGAAATCACGGTCAATACGCTGACGGTAGGGGTGATTGACGTTGGATAAGCTGTTGACGGTCTGTTCGATGATCGCATCAGAGGGTGCTAACCATACGACCACCTTCGGTTTGTCCATCGGCATTTTATCGAATATGGGTTTCAGTGAGGAGCAAGCCATAAAGGTTTTGCCGCCGCCAGTGGGGACTTTAAAGCAGATATGCGGAACTCCCCTGATATTGTCACGATAGGGAAGAACACCGCCCAGGCCAATGGCGACATCCTGCAATGCCCAATATCTTCGCCAGGCTTCATTCATATCATATTCATTCAGCAGATCGAGATAGGAAGAAAGGTTCTTCATAACTCGTTTCTGATAATTTTTCAGTTCCATACGATCACCTTATAGTTTTGAAATATCTCTCGGTATTTTCTTGAAAGTAATGCCGTACCTTTCAAGCTCGCTGTCGCTCAGCGTGCATTGATCGGCGTAAATAACATAGGCACCGGCTTTTGTGTGTACAGTGCCGAGAAAGTCGTGGTTCAGAGTTGTGATCCGCTCTTTCTCATAGCAGAAGTAATAAGCATTGTCAACATACTTTCCGAGGAAGTATGGCTCGTCTGTTTTTTTCGGTTCCAGAAGCTGTTTTGTCTCGGTAAAGTACACATACTTTCTCAGCTCGTCCTCACCAATCGCTTCATTGAGCATCTCGCCGTTAAAGATCGGCTCTCCCAGCTCATAAAAGCTGAAGCTGCCGTTCGTTCCCTCAACGGCTTTTTTGCCTTCGCCGTAGCCGTTTATCACACGCTTCACACGTTCGGCGGTAATGGTATCGGCATAGTCCATCATTTCAATGAGGATAAACCGGCGGTTTCCGCCGTCCTGCCTGTTCATATTGAGTACAGCGTGGGCAGTCGTGCCTGACCCTGCAAAGGAGTCGAGGATGATGGAGTTTTTGTTACACGCTACCTTAATAACCATTTCAATCAATCTTGCGGGCTTTGGAGTATCAAAAGGTGCCTTATCATCAAACAAAGATAATAATGTTTTTTTTGCTTCATCAGTATGTCCTGCATCTGAATACTGCCAAAGATTTGTTGGGGGCTTTCCTCCAACTGTACTAAGATACGTTTTTCTTGCAATTCCACCTTGTCCATCTTTTGTGAAATAAAAACGAGGCCACTTTCCCCGTTTAAGTATCTTTTCGGCATCTGCCTTTGCTTCATCGAGTGGTTTTGACAATACAATAGCTTTTACATCTTCACGTACTTCATTCTCTGAAACACCACAAATCCGTGCTCTTCTTGGTTTATCATCAATATTCCTGAGTTCGTAATCTGTCCATTTATTCATGTGTTCCAACATTAAGTCTTGTCCAAAAGTCCAACACCTACCATTAGTCGGGTAAAGCATTTTTCCTGTAAATGGATGTTGAATAGCATAAACCATTCCTTGATGTGTTGCAGCACCGGGAGCGTATGGGTTATCGTTTCTCCATAGTTCATCATCATTATCAGGATTCTTATACATTGAATTCATTTCAGCCGTTCTCGGCAATTTATTAGGCTGCCAATCGGGTTGTTTGCTATAACAAAGAATATGTTCGACTTCACTGACGATGCCTTTTGAATCATTACGGGTAGAATATGTCCTCTGCCAAGAGATATTTGCAACAAAACAGTTTAAACCGAAAATCTCGTCGCAAATCATTTTAAGATTGTAAAGTTCGTTATCGTCTATACTGATAAAGATGACCCCATCATCCGACAGCAGCCTGTGCAGGAGCTTTAAACGGGGATACATCATGCAAAGCCACTTGTCGTGACGGCTCAGGTCTTCGCCTTCCGCACCCACGACCTCACCAAGCCATTTTCTGATCCTCGGATCGTTGACGTTGTCGTTATACACCCATTTTTCGTTGCCCGTGTTGTACGGCGGATCAATATAGATGCACTTGATCCTGCCCTCATACTGCGGCAGAAGTGATTTCAGCGCTTCTAAATTGTCGCCGTGAATGATCATATTTTCGCTGCCGTTGTCTTCTTGATGCGTTCCGTCCTTATCAAAACTGTACTGACGTTTCAGCGTTTTATACGGCACATCCAAATGATGGTTTACAACCTTGCTCTTTCCGATCCAATCCAGTGTAGGCATATTCTCTCTCCTTGCGTTTTCCGTCAACAGGCGCTGCGCCTGTTTCTGTCTATTATTATATCGGTTGGCTGTGTTTTTTTCAATACGCATTTTTTGTGCTGTACGCTTATTTGGATAGGGCTGCCTGTAAAAGTTGATCGGCTGACATCACGAGGGCAATTCCCGGATATCAGCCGATTTATATATTATTTGGATAAAGAATTATTATCAGCAGCGATTATTCAGCATAACTGAAATATTATTGGGGTTGAGACAATGTCCCCAACCATCCGACTCCGAAAACTTACTCATACTGACCCTATCAATCTCGGGTAATGGAATATTATTTTCTTTAAGAATTCCGATTACTCTATCCAAGTATTCATAGGTTTCTTTTCCATGATCCGTTATGTTGGTATAAGCATACTCCATAGCGATATCATACACACTCATCATGATAGCATTAAGATCAGTGTCATCAGCATTAAGCAGTTTTGTGAACCTGTCGTACTCATCTTCCGTCAGCTTTTCAAAAACATCAGAAGAATAGTGATCTTTTTCAAACAAGCATTCCGGTACTATTTCAAGATACCTATATGCACTGTTATCAATATAGTCGGATGAATCTACTACCGACCACATCTTCTTAAGAACAGGCTGCATATCGACATTTGAATATTTGACTTTGATATAATTTTCAATGCAGAGTATTACATAAGCAATGCGGCCTCTGATTGAGATGTTATCAAAAATTTTACTGTTCATAATCATTCTCCTTCATACCAGCCGGTGTTGTTTTTTTTATGCTTCCTATTTCGTATGTATTCAGGATTTTTTTATGATAATGGAAAGATACCTGCCGTCAAAAGGCTGTCCCCAACCATGTGTATCATCCCATTCATATTTTGGAATATCGTCCACTTTGGGCAAAGTAATACTATTTGTTTGGAGTATCTTGCTAATCTCCTGCAAATATTCTTTCGTTTCTGGAGCATCAAGTTCAACAACCGTATAAGCATACTCCATAGCAATGTCATATATCAAGTGCATAATGGTATTAAGATTAGCATCAATGTCAGGAGTAGGAAGAAGATCAGTGAAAAGGTCATATTCCTTTTCTGTTAAATAGTCGAATTCCGATGAAGTAAAGTCATTTGCTTCAAACAGATATTCAGGAATAATCTCCATATAGCGATATGAACTATTGTCAATATAGTCACTATTATCTATAATTTTCCACATCATATCGGCAACAGCTGACATATCTTTGTCAGGGTATTTGCAAGTGACATAGCGCTCAAAACACATTATAGCGTAGGCTACACGCCCTCTGATTGAGAGTGTATCATAAATTGTTTTCATGGCATTGCCTCCTCAATCCAGCCTGTATAGTTTTCTTTGATTCTGTCTCTGTATGCGTAGGTGCAGTTTTCACATGTCTTTTTAGCTTTTCCCATAGACTTAGGCTTAGTGCTGATAGTATAAATTCTCATATGTCCTAAGTCAACACCATTATGTAATGCCTGATTGATTGCATCTGTTTCAGCACAATTCCAAGGTGTCGGAAGACCGTTAAGTGGTTCTTTAGGCAGAATCGCTCTCAGCGTAGGGTGTATACTATCTCCGAATTTATCTATGCCGCCGTTTCTCCCAAAGTATAGCGTACCGGTCAATTCGTCAAACACAACACAAGCTGTATTGAACCTTTCTCTTTTCCTATTTGATACGTTATCAGACATACGAGTCACTACTTCTTCAGCCCAAGACACGAGTTGCCTTTTCAAATTTTCAGGATTCATTCCCTGTTCTATCTTCTGTCCTTTTGTACCTGTAAACTGATGGCTATCACTCTTACTCATTTTGTCGCCCTCCCTGCAAATGCTTTGTGTGTTTTACTGGGATAGGCGAGAATACTTATGCCCTGTTTTTCTAATTCCTTGAAACAAGGGTAGTTTGCTGAGCCATAGACGATGATCGTATGTGGGTGAAGCCGCCTTATTAACTCAGTCAACGTTTTTTATTTCCCGTTTGACACTTTTATTATAACACTTCATAATCAATCCTCCTATACGGCTTGCGGATTATGCAACCGCAGACACGTGATAATGCCTGCGGTTAACAATCCAGATTTAGAAATCACAATGGATATCATTCTGAATAATGTATTTTCCATTATTCTTTTTTGTAATTATTTCTGCAGCAGTTGAAATTAACGATAAGAGTTTTTTTCTCGTCTCATCGTTAGGGCAGCCTACGTATCGAAACTCATGCTCGTTATCTATAAAGAACGTATCGTACAAATCGCTAACGGCCATAAAAGCATCAGTCAGTTGCTGATCATCATCCCATTCGGGCGGGTTGTCGTTGTCGATTATTTCGTCATTCTCATCGTACAACCACACACAATAAGTGTTATATTCAAGCATCAAACGTATTTTCTTAATCATAATTATTACTCCTTCATACTCTTTGGATTTGCACCAACGATATAACCATTCTTGCTAACTTGAACGGCAATACGTTGTTTTATTCCGTTATAAGTAAACTCATAGATTGTACGGGGAGGACTCTTTTTTCCTTGGGTGCCGACAACATTCCCTTGATAAACTGCTTCTAAAACGTAGTTTGGAATGTTTTCGTTTGAAATACCCTTCCCGTTGAATTGGGACTCATGCTCTTTGATAATGTGCTGAAGCCCTGAAGCATCATTGCCTGTTTCAAGCCAAACAATTTTACCTGAAGGATCTCGCGTTATCATGACAACTTTCTCGGGGGAGATTTTTTCGCCGTTTGCAATAACTTCATCAATAAGAGCACGTCCCTCACCGCTTGTTCCTGTAAAAAGATGCGAATCGCCCTTACTCATCTCGCCCGCCTCCTCTCGAAGGCCGACGCGGTGCGGCTGGGATAGGATACAACCTTGATGCCCTGATCGATCAGTTTGTCAAAGCAGGGGTAGCTTGCAGAGCCGTAAACGAGGATCGTATGCGGTTTGCGGACGCGGACGAGTTCTTCAAGTCCTTCCTCGAACCGTTTCCGGTCGATGAGTTTTTTCGGACTGCCGCCGGCGGTACCGATGCAAACGATACTGTTATCGGGAATGCCGTCGAAACAGTAGCGCCACGACTCGGGCGTTCCCCAGCGGACGTTGTTGATAACTGCATGACCGCAAATCATACCATACCAATAGCCGAAAGCTCTCATCCGATATGTATTCCAGTATTTCAAGGGAACCGGAAAGTCCTGATATGTAGAGAAATCTGGTGTGATTATTCCGGCGAAATGACAAAGAATTCTATACGCACAGCTTGTGTTAAACCAAATTCCGTTTTTGGAATCAAACTCATGGTCATCTTCGTAAAAGCAAACATAAGCCATGTGCAAAAAGTCTTTATGTCCGTTCCGTAACTGCTGACGATAGATTCTTTTTGCTTCATCATAAGTGATGATCATACAGGGAATACAAACGGCCGTGGTGGGGCAATAGGGAATGTCGTAACCGGAACGGCTAAAATCAGCTCCTGATACCATATAAGGTCTCCACCAGACGTCTTTGATGCCTTTTCTGATGCTATTAAATTGTAATTCCATTAAAAATTATAACCTCCTCGGTTAATGCCGCTTACAACAAAAAGACTGCACAGGTACATTTTGAGGGCATCTCCGAGAAGGTTATGAATTGTCTAAGTTCGTTACCATTATTCGGAGATGCAGCCGATATTTTCAAAAAAGTCAATAGGCAGATTGCACAAATATCGTCAAACTCTATTGACTAACCCTCCGAGTAATGATATAATCAACTTGTCTAAGTTCGAATATCATTATTCGGAGAGAAAGCTGTTTTGACTATTGGCGTAGTCATTGCAGCTTTTTTCTTTTGTCGATTACTACAAGCAAGGACATCACCCCTTTCACTTTATTAGGGTATCACAAAATACAGCGCTTGTCAAATTGATTTACACTATATATTGCACATTGGTTATTCGTCGTCTTCCCACTCAAATGAAGGAGCTTCATGTGCATAGCGGCTCCAGTCGAGCCACTCGTCCTTATGAAGCCTGCCGATCGTTATCCAGTGAGGTACCCCGATAAAGGCGGAAAACGATTTTATATCATTAAGGGAATGGTATCTGTCGGATGCGATAAGGTCTTTATACATATCAGGACTTATCAGTGTGTCTCTTGCAAACTGGTCAGCTTTGCTTTCCTGTTCGCTTTTGACGGAATCAAAATCGACAAATCGGGTATTCAGGTCACCGTTAATGAGATGACCCACCTCGTGGAACAGACTGAACCAGAACTTGTCGGCACTTTTACCACGAATTGTCAGGCACAGAATAACCCTGCCGGTGTCGGTGAGCTTAATGAAGCCCTGAACCGGCGCACCGCGAAAGTGTCGTACAACCTCGAATGCAATGCCGCACTCTGCAAAAACACGCTTTAATTCAGACACCATCTTGTCAGGATTCTTTTCGAACATTATTTTCTTTAATGCGGGAATGTTATTGACCAGTTTCTGCTTATCAAAAGGAGCATTGACCGACACCTTATCTGTCATGATCTCACACATTCTCTGCCACGCAAATAAGGTATAAATATCAATGTTGGTGCTGGTTTTGACCTGTGCACGGTATGCTGCAGAATAGGTTATTTTGGGAATAACGGTGAGACTATTCACACAAAGAACCTGTCGCAGCTGAATAACCTTCTCGGTATCGCCGCAATGATTATGCATAATACCAATCTTCAGGAAATAATCAACGATATCTTTCATAGCCTTCAGAATTGAAAACTCCTCATCTGTAATACCGTTGAGTTCCTCTAATATTGCGGTGTAATCGTCATATTCAGCCTGATACTTTGCCCAAGTGCCGCTTGGGACACCAAGAGCAATATCAAGTCTGCGGGCAAATGCGGAGGAAATGTCCTTCGTTCCGTTAATAACCGTTGATATATGTTTTTCTGACATACCTGTTCTTACAGAAAGCTCTTTCTGATTCATGCCGATCCTATTGATCTCAGAAAGCAGCAATTTACCCGGATGTTCTATTTTTTTGTTAGTCATCATTAAGAATCACTTTCCTTTCTGAAATTATGTATAAAAATTTCAATTACCTATTAGGTAAGAAATTCTATTAAATAAAATATATCTCGTTGTAATCTGTTTATCAAGTCATATTGAAATAATCGTATAAATACACAATATAATCTGGCATAATAGTTGCAAGTATAGCGCTAATGACGAAAACAAGGTACGAAATATAGGATTCTGATTATATTGGATATATAGAAAAAGCATTATAGCCTGCACACAATGGTAGGTTATAATGCTTTTACTTATTGCTGTATTTGATTATATCAGCCGGAAAACAGTCAAGAGCATAACAAATGCGGGCAAGTATATCCAGATCCATTTTTTCAACCTGTCCGTTATACCACTTGTTAATCACTTCAAAACGAGTATTTGTTGCTTTCGCAAGATAGTTCCTTGTAATTCCTTTATCATCCATTATTTCCTTGATATGAACGGTTACTTTTCCATAGTCATTGACAGTAACGACGGATTTTGATTTTTCCACGAATACCACCTCTGACTCTATTCTATTACGAACACTACATATTGATAATATACATATATAGTGTTACTATATAAATAGTAATATATGCTTGAGGTGTGGCAAATGGATATATACACTATCAGTTTCTTCGGTCACAGGGAAATAGAAAACTCTCTCGAAGTGGAACGAAAACTTGAAGCAAAAATATCGGAGCTGATACATACAAAGCAGTATGTGGAATTCCTTGTCGGGCGTGAGGGAGAGTTTGATATACTTGCTGCATCTGTTGTTAAGAGAGTGAAGAAGCAGATGGACTACGGTAATTGTTCTCTGATATGGATACTGCCGTACATGAAAGCTGAGTTTAGGGATAATGAAAAAGAATATCTTGATTACTATGATGGTGTAGAGATATGCGATCAGTCGGCAAAGGCACATTACAAATCGGCTATGCAAATTCGCAACAGGGCTATGGTGAACAGGTCTGACCTTGTGATCTGCTGTATTCAGAGAAAAAGCGGCGGGGCGTATAAGACGGTACAGTATGCGGAAAGTATAGGTAAACAGATATTGTATCTACATGATAATTGATGAGAAAAGTTTGATTGCTGTGTTGATAAATGTCGAGAAATGTGTTAAAAATATACATAATATGTTGAAAATTATTTGAGGAAGTGAGACGATGCCATCATTAAATCATGTATGTATGTGGGTTGATAATCAATGGAAACCGGTCAAAGCAGAAGAAATAGCCAAAACGCATCCGGGGAAGATTTCTGCTGTCAGCGGCTTACTTAGGTGTGAATTATGTGGTCAAAGTGTAGGAATGGCACATGGTGAGAAAAAAGTTCCGCATTTTCGTCATCGCTCAAAAGAACAAGATAAGGAGTGCGAAGATCGAGCTTTATCCTTAAAAACGGATACTAATAATCGTTATTGTCATCTCAATCTTCCTTTTCGTATGAGGTTGAATTCGGAGACTGTATTCTTTGAGATTGGTTTTATTAATGTACCATCATATTATTTGAAACCGAATTCGTTTATAGAAATATCTCCGTCAGATAAAACAAGCAAGCAATTCTTTTATTCTGTTACAGATAGAATATCATCTGATGGAATAACATATCTTTCAGTTGGTAATATGCCATCGGATCACTATACGGTAACGATAAAAAATGCAGATAAAAAAATTGCCGATTATTGGCCAGATAATGTTAAGGGAGTATGCGAAGAGGGAACTATATTTGATTCCGAAACGGGAAAAAGATTATCATATGACGATGATGTAGTAATAAACAAAAAATATTATTTGCTTACAAAACGGCTTGTTTCCAACAATATAGATAATATCATTATTCAAAGAGTATCAGAAATAAAAGACAAATATCAGAATTGGAAAATATATGAAGTTATTGCTTGTGATTATTCTCAGAATGTTGCAGGATTCTTTTGGAATTATCATTGCCGTTTAACAGAACATCCTGTAAAAATTCAACCTGTCTGGCCTGTTTATGCTGATAGTCCGTATTTGATAAAGCATAACCGCAAGGAAATGTATATACATATTGCAGGTGAAGCAGAACTTCATTTGTTTCCTAAAGCGTATTCCAGTGTGAAGTCCTGTATAAACGGTAAGATAGCAAAAATTTCAGTAAATAACAAGCAGCAGTTTATATCTGTTGGCAGAACGCATGCATTAAAATACAAGTATTTCTGGCAGGAAATGATACAAAAACCATTGTCAGAGCAGAATGCTGCTGTTGTGGATAAACAGAATAGCGCAGTTGCCTCTGGCGTGGTTGATCGTTTACCGCAAGATCGTATCATCCGCTGTACCTTTCCTTATGACGGTACAGTCGTGATAAAAGAAAATGGCATCACCAAAGAAAAAAGATCAGTCAAAGCGGGTGAACAAACAACGATCAACAATATCAACTGGGGTATGAGTATTGCTGTATTCATTGGTCTTGACCCTGTCTGGGAAGCAAGCTTTGAAAAGGCAAAAAGTGAATCCCAAGAAGAAAATGAACTATTGTCAAAACTTCGAGCATGTTCCGGAAATATGGTCGATGTTCCACACTCTTTCGGCAGTCTTGCGCATTATTTCAAAAACAATCCGAAAATAAGACAGTGGATATATCAATGTGTTCGACAGGGAAGGATTTCTGAAAAGGCTTTGAAGATGATCAAGAGTTATATTGTTAATGGAAAGGTGGTTTAAAGATGTCTCAAAAGGTTTCGTGGGTATTTGGCAAGGCACCATTAAGTAAAAAAATGCAGGAAGCAAATAGAAACGCTATCATTGATGTTAAAAACTATATTGAGAATAACAATGCAACCATCAGTACTCAGATAACGGATAGTATCAGTTGGGTAAAAGGAATGTTCAATAGAACAATAAAAAAAGATCGATGGGATTGGTATACTGTATGGGTTTTATTTGGTTGTCCTCTTTATAATGATACAAATAGTGTAGTTTGTGAATTGGTAAATTTACGAAAAGCAATTTTAAAAAATAATATTCAATCACAAACAAAAGCTATTAAAGAATTAATTAATCACAATTTTTCAAAATATTGTATCAATTATCTTTCATCAGATTCTGTGAACACGAAGAAGGAATTATATGACGAAGATCATTCACAAGATAATTCTGATAAAAGAATAGCGAGGGGTGATAAAGCTATGAAAGATTATATATCCAAACTTAGTGATGAAGAGCTTGAAAAATACGGAAGAATTGTATCCGGAAAAATACTAAAGAGTATTTTCAAGAATAATCCCAGGGAGTATCAATCATTATCCTATGGCAAGCGACCGGAAGCACTAAATTACGAAGAATGTATTGCATTGGTGGTTAAAAAGAGAAAATACAAATTTATTCAAACAATAATGAATAATAATGCAGATTATATCGTTAATGAAACCTTGAAACATATCGAAGAGAACACTGATGAAGAAACCGACACAGATAAGGTGTTGGCTAAAAGTATAATATCTTTCGGTTTCGATCAAGATGTGGTACTGTTTTTAAAGTTGACAGAGAGACCAACTGATGAGGAATACGTTAATAAAATAACAGCACTTATTGATAAAATACGTCAAGAAACAGAGCAGGAACAACAAGCAGAGCCAGAAGAATCGGAGGAAATACAAACTGCCACTGACACTATATCAGAAATGGAAACCCGACTTTTTGAAATAGAGCAAAGGGAGCAGAAAGCACTTGAACAATACGAAACTGAAAAAGCAGCTCATGAATCTGATGCTGCACGTCATAAAGAAGAAGTGGAATCACTAAAGAAACAATTATCAGATTCACAGACAAAAATCAGCCGGCTTGAATCAGAACTTAACCGTCTGTTGGTGTTTGATGACAGTGAAGTTGCACGGAGTATAAGCTCGGACTACCAGCATATTTCTTTGTGCCAGTTGGCAGGATATAATTCATACAATGTGCTGTATGCAAACAGATTAGCGGACATTAACTCAATGGGCGCTATTAACTCCTTTATTTCGGATCCTTTTCAGGAAAAGAAATTTGCGAACAGGGACAGGCTCTACCCTCAGGGTGGACCCACTGAAATCGGTCAATTTGGTATATGGCAGTGGTCGTCTGAGCCGAATTATGCCGATCCGTCAAAGGATTTTCTGAAGTATAATTACGACCCTGATCTGATACCGACAGAGATAATCTATTTATCAGAGTGTCATTCATTAGATGATGTTATTCAGCAGCTTAAAACGGGAGTTAAGAATGACCCCGTATCTGAGAAAACCATTTTTGCTGTTCTATATGATAAGGGGGTAATTCAGGGCGTGTGCTGTACTAAGAGTCAGTTGGAAGCAAATGATGGTATGGTAAAGCTGAACGAACAAGTGACAGCCCTTCCTGTTTATCAGTTTGAAGAGAAGAACTGTATTCAGATAGCAAACAAGGTGTTTTTCAATAATATCAGTCTTGGAAAGCCCGTAAAGATTGCAAGGATCAAAGATTCATTTGACATTATTCGTCAGATCATTTTGGAGAATATCAACTGGACTTCATTCAAACAGCGAGGTGTCAATAAAGCCGAGTGGAGAAACTACAGGGCATACATAGAAGAGCTGCATTCAGCTGATATCATAGAAAGAATAAGCAAGGAATGCTTATGCTCGGAAAAAGAAGCAGAGGAACTGCTGCGTGAGTTTACAGATCGTGCCTCACTGTATATTTCCGGGGATTCTATAGAAGACGAAATTCTGTTGTCTGTTATTTCTGTGAATGCCGACCTGATGAAACGCTGCAAAGGCTTGATCAAGATAGATTGGCAGAAAGAGAACCGACAGAAAATAGACGAAGCAGATCGTGACATTCAAGATAAGACCGGGCAAATAGAATCGTTATCTGCGGAAAGATTGAAGATAGAAAATAATATTGAGAACCTAACCAAAACGAAAGATCGTATAGAAAAAGAGATTTCTGAAAAAGAGAAATTGGCCGCTGATGTGCAAAGCAACGTTGAGACTATTATTGCCAAGGCGCAGGAACACGCCGCAGAGTTTATGGCTTCGATGGCATTTGTAAATACAACCGGCAACACTCCTGCAGCAGTTGAAAAGAGCAACAGTTCCTGCTTTACATCAGGTAAAACATTACAGTCAGAGCAAGCGGAAGAATACGAAAATTGGAAAGACCTGATATACATTCTTTCTGACAATCTTGTTAAGGCGGGTGTCAGAAATAATTATTCAGAATCGTTTGCTGCGTTTATGTATTCTGCGCATATGAATCATTTTCCGCTGTTATTGGCAGGACCAAATGCATCCGAAATAGTGGACGCTTTTTCTGCAGCGTTGGTCGGAAAAACCGCCTGTACATTGGAATGTGTGGGAGATTATGACAGGTCGATCATTTCAGCGGCATTGGCAAGTCAAGATGAGATAATTAAAGTGGTAAATCCCTTTGCTTCCGAATGGATATACCGAATCACAGAATCAAGAACATATTCAGGCAAGTTTTTTATTGCTGTCCATCCTTTTGCAGAGGATATTGTCATCGAGCCGAAGGGCATTACGAACTATTTCTATCCCGTTCTTACAGAAATGCTTGTGTCGGGTACTCCGGACTGTGATTTTTTGTCCGGTCATCGCAGCGAGAGATTTAAGGAATATCAGCATATAATTCCCAAAGGAAAGAAAGCGGGCATACTCAAGGATATGTGCATGAGCATTATGACCTTTAATCGTATCAATGACGTCATATTTGAGCTCCATAAAATGCTGGATGATGATTCTGTTGATTTTGATGTATTATATGCTATCCTGCCTTATGCGTATATGACGATGCAGACCGATAAACTGCTGGATGCGGTGAATCAAGAAAAGATCAAAATATCAAAGGATTTGTCTGATGAATTGAATCGTTTGTTTGGTGATGAATGATGGATAGATACGATGGATTGTTGCGTAAAATATCAGATGAATATGATATCAGGCAGGGTCAGACTGAAAATGAATCTATGTGGAAGGCGAGAATCATTTACAGCCTGCTTGGACAAATGGGGCTGTCGTCACTTTATGATGAGTATCCGGAAGAAACTGTTTCTATTACGCATTTCAAGGAGCGTATCAAAACCATACTGCAAACCTACCTTGAGTTGTATCAGGATGAACTGATCTCTGTATTTCTTTCTGACAAAGACGATTATGCTAAAGAAATTTATGATGTGTATCTCAAAACAGGACACTTTTATCACAAAAACTTTAATATTCGCACTGCGAAGGAGAACAGCGCGTCATATCACGGTATTGAATTATTGAGGGGTTATTCTCCTGAAACAAAGCATAATGTCAGTGGTCTTGGAAACTATCGCAAAACGAACAGTGAAGATGATCTGAATTCTGTAGTAAGAATGTTTCAGCTGTCAGAAGGTGACCTTGAAACTCGTTGGAACGATATCATATCTAAAACATCAGAATGGAGAAAAACTCAGCCGGGAACTGATACAGAGTATCTCCGCATGGAGCCGCCTTTTACAAGCGGTTACTGGATAAATCATCCCTACAAGAACAAAGGAATCTCTATCATGCGTTCAGGTATGATGGGCGCACATCTCTATTATCTCTATCAATATGATGGAAAAAATCTTCTTGTTCATCAACTTCCGGAATGGCAGACCGCCGATTCTCAATATCGGGATTTGTCAAACGCCTGCCTTTATGTAAACGGCGTTTTGCCTTCTGCAAGATATTATGATGACGGAAGTATTATACGGCTTCGTCAGAATTATTTGCTTCCGCCTGCGGAGCTGAATCTGATAAGGCTGTATAGCTGGCCTGAAAATTATGGGAATGTCACCGGTATGTTCAATCGAATTATGGATCGTGATGTTTTTGAGATGATAAAAGATTTATTATCTCTGCAAGGTTATCAATTTGAGAAGGAGTGAGATAATGTCAAACGGAGCAAGCTCTGTACATAAAGCGATAAGAACCGAACTGGAAAACTATATTCAGTCGCAGTATTTTGGAAAATCCATGCTGCTGCTGAATGCGGTACAGCCTGAACTGGATAAGGAGGGTTTATTATACAGACGACCGTATATTGAGTCGTCACCTGCCTATAAAAGCAGTCCGGACGGAATTGAAAAATCAGATTTACCTGAGTGGATGAAGTCTTATTTCAAACAGCTTATCGATGCCGGTGTCGGTGTATATCAAAATCCGTATGTTCATCAGGTTGAAGCTCTGAAAGCTGCTGTCAAGGGTAAAGACTTGTTTGTATCAACAGGTACCGGTTCCGGTAAAACAGAATGCTTTATGTGGCCGCTTATGGCAAAATTAGCCGATGAAGCAAGAAACTCACCGAAAACCTGGTGCGACAGAGGTGTCCGGACAATCATCATGTATCCGATGAATGCGCTTGTCTCTGACCAGATCAGCAGATTAAGGAGATTGATCGGTGACGCTGATAATAAGTTTGTCAGTATTTTCAGAAATATATGCGGTGAAACTGCCCGCAGACCACAATTCGGAATGTACACCGGAAGAACACCATACCCTGGTATGGAACCGAAAACAGATCAGGACAAAAAGCTGGAGAGAACGCTGAAACAACTTTCATTTCCTAAAAATGAAGGGCAGGAAAAATATTTCAAACAGCTTCTTTCGGAAGGAAAGATACCTGCAAAAGCTGATATGAGTACCTTTCTGGAAGGGTTGCATAACGGCAGACATATACCTGATGATAACGATGCCGAGTTGATCACACGCTTTGAAATGCAGCAGTTTTTCCCAGATATTCTTATTACAAACTACTCTATGTTAGAGTATATGCTGCTGCGTCCGATAGAAGCAAAAATCTGGAATGACACTCGAAAATGGCTGCACGAAAAAGAAGAAAACCGCCTGCTGTTTATCATTGATGAAGCGCATATGTACCGAGGTTCATCGGGCGGTGAGGTTTCTTTGCTCATCAGAAGATTGTTCCATAAGCTCGGTATCAGAAGAGATAAGGTGCAGTTCATTCTGACCACTGCCAGTATGCCTAACAACAACGATGAGGACAGAAACACAGTGATGAAATTCGCCCATGACATGACCGCCGATGACAGTCATTCTGAATTTGTTTATCTGACAGGTGAGCGTGAAAGTATAGATGGATGTGTAAAATATGATATTCCATTTGAAAAATACAGATCCGTTGATGTGAGCGCTCTTGAAGGAAGCGAGGACTCTAAACTGTCGGAGCTTGTAAGGTTCTGGAATGGCATTTCGGGTTGGACAGATTCAAATGATCTCGGTGATATTTGCAGTTGGATGTACGACCATCTTATCGAGTACAAGCCCTTTAATATTCTGATCACCCAATGCAGAGGGAACGCCGTTTCACTGGAGGAGTTAGCAGAGAGGATTTTTGACAAAGTAACGGGTGATACGTTACAGGCTGTAAGTGTATTGCTGTCTGTTGCGACATTGGCAAGAAATAAAAAGGGTGTGGTGCTGTTTCCTGCCAGAATGCATATGCTGTTCAAGGGTCTGTCCGGAGTTTATGCCTGTACCAACCCGGATTGCTCATGCCATCATACATATAAGGACATAACCATAGGCAAGGTGCTTTTAGATGATGGGCGTTTTACCTGTCCTGAATGTCATAGCATGGTTTATGAGCTGTATAATGACAGGCGCTGCGGCGCGTTATATTACAAGGGTTATATTCAGTGCGATGCAAACGGAGTACCGGAGGCTCCGGGGTATTTATGGCACTACCCCGGTCATATCACAGATCAGATGAAGGAGATACATCTGTTTATTCCTGAACCGGATTTTAAGCCTGAAAGAGGAAAACATATAAAACCGTGTTATCTTGATATTGCTAACGGATTTATCAATTTTCAGGACGATTCATGGGCGGGACGGGAAGGTATTCTCAAACTCTACTGGTCTGATTTTACGGCAAAGGGAAGACCTCAGATACTGACATTTGAAGCCTGTCCTCATTGTCAGCACAAATTTTCATCCGCACAATTGACTTCCTTCAATACAAAGGGCAACCAATCGTTTTACAATCTGATAAAATTACAGTTTATGATGCAGCCTGTTGTTCCGGGCAAAGAAGATTTTCCTAATCAGGGTAAAAAGGTTCTGCTTTTTTCCGACAGCCGGCAAAGAGCCGCAAAATTGGCTCGTGATATGTCGGATGCTTCTGATACAACTGCCGTGCGTCAGCTATTTGCGCTGGCTATCAATGATATGGAAAAGTCTTCCTTTAAATGCTCTATGGATGATATGTATGATTTCTTTTGTCTGGAGGTGGTAAGACACCATCTGTCGCTGTTTTACGGAAATGATAAGGAAAAGCTTGAAAAAGGCTGCGTTACAGTACGCGACAATTATCAAAGAGCCGAGAGAAGAAAAAGGGAATATGAGCCCAGTCTGAAGTTAAATAATGCACCTGAGAAAATGATAGAATACATCATCAGGATGTTTGCGGGGGGTTACAACACACTGTATGAATCTGCGACAAACTGGTTAGAGCCGACAGAGAAAACGCTTGAGAATGTCCTTGATTCGCTTTCGGAGGAAGGCATAGACATAGCAGAAGAGGATTTTTTGCAGATATTCAATGCCTGGATAATTGATATCTGTGACCGCCATACAGCCCTTGGACAGACCATATCCGATGATGTTCGTCAGGAGGTAAGGCGCATATATGACGGTTACGGCATCAAAAAGAACTGGGCATTCCCTGATAAAATACTGACAGCGATGGGTCAATCAAAAGACAGCGATACTATCAACATCTGGACGGATACCTTTAACAGGGTGTTCCTCGATTCCAATCAGAAGGGCAGATTATATGTTGACCTGTCACGCATAAGACCGAGATTTGATCCGTCTCATAAATGGTACAGGTGTGAGAAGTGTTCAGAGATAACACCTTATCCATTAAAAGACTGCTGTCCGATGTGTTATCAGCAATCACTCAGGGAAATGACGGAACATGATTATCTGTCATTAGCTTTTTGGAGAAGCCCGATCGATGAAGCTGTAAAGGGTGAGAGGATAACCGTTATTGATACCGAAGAACATACAGCCCAGCTTTCACACATTGACCAAAGGGAAGACCTCTGGAGCAAGACGGAGACTTATGAACTTCGATTCCGTGATCTGGTATCTGACAATGAAACACCGATAGACATTCTGAGCAGTACAACGACAATGGAAGTCGGTATTGATATCGGTTCATTGGTTGCGGTCGGTTTGCGGAATATTCCTCCCATGAGAGAGAACTATCAGCAGCGTGCAGGACGTGCAGGACGTAGAGGTTCAAGTTTATCTACGATCGTTACATTCTGCGAGGACAGCCCCCATGATCTGCTGTATTTCAACGATCCTGTGCCTATGTTCCGCGGAGACCCGCGTAAGCCGTGGATAGATGTTAACAGCAAAAAACTTTTGTATCGCCATATGAGTATGATAGCTTTTCAGGGCTATTTATCCTCAATAGGCAGCAGTCTTGATGTTATATCGGCAAAAACTTTTTTGGGTGAACGATTCGATGAATTTACAAAATACATTACCAGTTTATGCACCCAAAAGGACACCACTTGTCTGCCCGAGAACGTCACTTTTGATTTTGATGAATTCAGAGACAAAATGTTGACTGATCTGCAAGCAATACAGGATAAGATGGAAAATCATCCCGAACTGTTTAATACAGACGATGGTTTTGGACACCAAAAAGAAAAATCCATGCTTGATACTTTGTATGAAGAGGGCATCATCCCGACGTACTCATTCCCGAAGAATGTTGTCAGTACATATATTGCTGACAGCGAAGGAAAAGTAAAATACGAGGTTGACAGGGGTATAGATATAGCTATTGGTGAATATGCACCTGGGCGTTCTATCGTTGTCGATAAAAAGACATATCAGATCGGAGGATTCTATCGTCCGGGCAGTGATAAGATAAAGGGCTTGACATTCAAGCCTGCCGAACCTTATATCAATGACCCGAATTATCTTAAAAGTGTTGTTAAGTGCTCATGCGGTTGGTTCGGTCTGAAGGCTGATGGAGATGAAAGCTGTCCGTTCTGTCGCAGCAAGGTATTAGTTGAAAGTAAGCCAATGCTCAGACCATGGGGATTTGCTCCGAAGGATGCAAAACAGATTTCGGAGGCTCAGCTCAGAGAGCAATATTCGTCTGTTGCCGTTCCTCAGTATTCAACGCTGCCTTCTTCTGACGGAATGAAGCCTGTCAAGGATTGCAGGAATATTCGTATGGCTTCAAGAGAGAATCAAAGGATAATCATGGTTAACAAAGGTCCCTATGAACAGGGATTTATGGTATGCAGCGAATGCGGCGCTGCTATGCCCGGAGAAAAAAGTGATGTTTTGAAAGATGTTTTGCGGCCATACCGTTCCAAGTATGTTCAGAATCAGAGATGCAGCCATCGCAATACGATCAATGTTGATCTTGGATTTGATTTCATTACAGATATGATGGTGCTTGAATTCTATATCGACAGTAGTATAATCGAAGTTGATGATCCTCAGAATCAATGGAAGAAACGAGCGGCATTGTCCCTTGCCGAAGCCTTGCGCCTTGCTGTCAGTAAGGAACTGGATATCGAATTCAGTGAGCTGATAGCAGGCTACAGAATTCGTGAAAACGAAGGTGGCAAATACATAGATATATTTCTGTATGATGCACTGTCAAGCGGAGCAGGGTATTCTGTAAGTCTGGCAGATAATATTAAAACGCTTTTGCAAAAGACGGAAGAGATATTAGCGTGTGACTGCGATACAGCCTGCCACAAGTGTTTGAAGCATTACGGTAATCAGCAAGTTCACGGTTCTCTTGACAGAGCGGCGGCTAAGGAGCTTCTTGAATGGGGTATGAGCGGACATATTGCTAATGAACTCTCATTTGAAAGACAAACTGCATTGTTTAAACCGTTGGAGAGTATTGTTCGTTCGTATGGCATCGATGTGCGTTACGATGACGGACATATCAGGCTCGATCAGCATGGCAAGACAAGGTATATTATAGTTTATCCGGCTATGAGGATAGAACCTGTTTATGAGGATACTGTTTTCATCAGCGATCAGCAGATAAAGTATGCAAAGCCGTTTGCAGTCAAAAAAATCGTAGATGCGTTTGGTGATTGATCTCTTTGTGCCGTTTGAGTGTACAGGATGATTCCAGCCATTATATGGCATACTATATCTGAGGGTGCGCCAGTTCGGTGCAGATAAGACAGCGCGGTGAAAGTCCGCGTCCGGTAAAGTTTAGCAAACAGCCGGTACACAGCCTTGAAGCCGAAGCCGTGAGGTGAGGTTTAAGCGTAGGCAGTGGAGTGCGAGAGCCGCAATGCGAAAGCGTGAAGTGATACAGCCCCGTAAGATAGATAGTACGGAAGCCGATACCTTCCTTTCGGTAGCAGGCAGCAATGCGACAGTCGATAAGCGAGAATGTCGCAGGTTCCGTCGGGGTCTAAGAGCGTGGCGAGCGCACAAAGGAATATCTGCATACCTGGGAGGTCTGACAGGCTCCTGAAATAAGGTAAGGGCAATTGAAGTCTTGTAAACGGAGAGACCCCGAAGGTCTGTCAGAAGTCGGACTGACTCATAGTAGCGATGAAGCCTGTGAAAGCAGGCGGAGCAAAGGGGTCAGCAAACAGCCGTTCCCGAAGCGGAAACATATACGGCACAGGAGGTCAATGTAGTATGGAAACGCAAACGGAGGGTATAAGAGAACAGTCGGCGAAGTATTCAAAAGTGCAGAATCTGATGCACAATGTAAATGAAGAAACGCTGATGTCGGAGCATCGGAAACAGAGCCGAAGAAAAGCGGCAGGCGTTGATGGAATGAGCAAAGACCAATACGAAGAAAACGCTGAAGAAAATATCAGGGAGCTTGTGCAGAGAATGCGGAAATTTCAGTATAAGCCGAAGCCTGTGAAGCGAGTGTATATCCCGAAAACAAACGGAAAGCAGAGACCGCTGGGTCTGCCGTCGTATGAGGATAAGCTTGTGCAGGGGGTAATGGCAAATTTACTGAATGATGTATACGAAGTCAGGTTTCTTGACTGCTCATACGGGTTTCGAGAAAATCGGAATGCACACGATGTAGTAAAGCTCATCAATCAGACTATAATGCGAAGGAAAGTTAACTATGTGCTCGAAGCCGATATCAAAGGCTTCTTTGACAATGTAGACCATAATTGGCTTATGAAATTTCTGGAGCACGATATTGATGACAAGAATTTTCTGAGGTATATCAAAAGGTTTCTGATAAGCGGAATAATGGAAGAAACAGAACCTGAAAGAGAGCGACCGAGGAACGCCACAGGGCGGACTTATCTCGCCTGTTTTAGCAAATGTATATCTGCATTATGTACTTGACCTATGGTTTGAAAAGGCGGTAAAGCCGAAACTGCGGGGAGAGGCATACTATGTGAGATACGCAGATGATTTCCTGATATTGTTCCAATATGAAAATGAGGCACAAAAAGTAATGCAGGCACTGAAGCCGAGGCTGGGAAATTTCGGGCTTGAGGTGGCAGAGGAAAAGACGAGGATATTGCCGATAGGCAGATTCAAAGGAACAAAGGAAGACTTTGATTTCCTCGGATTTACCTTTTACAACACCAAGACACGAACGGGAAAATACAGACTGGGCGTTCGTACAAGCAAGAAGAAGCTGAAAGCGAAGAAACAGGCGGCAAAAGCGTGGCTGAACACACGACTTACAAAACCGCTTGCTGAAACGATGAAGACTTTTGCAGCGGTCATAAGAAGGCATTGCAATTACTACGGAGTGAACGGCAACTATCATTCAATACGGATTTTCTGGAAATATCTGCAATACAGCACATACAGAATGCTGAACAGACGAGACCAGAAAGGAATATTCAGATATGAGAAGTATCTGAGGGTATGGAACTATTATATAACCGAACCTCATTTGACGACCGACATATGGAACTGTGGTCAAATGACTGTTTGAAGAGCCGTGTGCGGGAAAACCGCACGCACGGTTCTGTGAGGGGCAGTAGGCAAGCCTTTCACTTGAATACTATGAAAGGAGAGTCGAGACTGTCTACTCGACAGGTTTATCTAATGAAGTCCATTCTGATCAAGGATACTACAAAAGAAGAACGTGGAGAGATCATACGCTCGTCACTTGACTGCGGCGGTGGCTGCGAAAACTGCTCATCCTGCTGGCTTGGGGGAGAAAGTCCGTGGGATATTTATCAGGACTATATCGACGGCAAAAAGGAGATCAGCGAGATCAATATGGAATATAGTGATCGTTACCGTCAGGGCATACAGATAAAATGACGGCTTGATTGTTTTGGAGAATAATATAATAAAGCAGGTAACCGGCTCTTACAAGGGTTTTCATCCTTGCATGAGCCGGCTGTTTTTGTGACTGAAAAAGAGAAAACCTGTATGTTGATATTTCTGAGAAGACTGATATAATAGTGTTAAAGAATGTGGTATGCACATAGAACGAGAAAAAGAGCTAAGTGGAGAATAGTCAATGTACGATTTTGATAAAGTGATAAACAGGAGAGAAACTGACTCCTTTGAAGAAAAGAGGAAACGGTATGAGTATCTGAAAGCAAAGTTGATAGAGTCGCTAAAAAGTATGAAAAAAGCAGTTCCCTACATACACGGAGAAGGCGGAAGTGCATCCTACGAAGGGAATGACCTTAATGAATTGCTGATTCTGCTTGAGAAGGAATCAGAATGAGAGGGTTTGTAAAATGAACAAAGAATTATGGGATCTTTACGATAAAGACGGAAACAGAACAAGTGAGATATGGAAACGCCGTCACGAAAATTACATGAATATTCCTGAAGGACGCTATTAGTTGGTCTTGGCGGGATAGTATATGGTTTATTAAATCTTGAGAAAGAAAAAACTGATAGGGTGTAAAATCCTATCAGCGTTGTTGTTTGTGAAATGATAAAGCGGGTTTTAGTACCATAAATCATTCTTGGTTTCGAAACAGCTCTTTTATATGTTTTGCCGGGTCCTTCCAGATGCCGTTTTCCACGTCGTAGGTGCATACATAAGGCTTTGCATAGATATTACTGCTCATAGAGTCCGCACGGCAGTCATGACAGGCGTATCTCAATTCACAGTCACGGCAGCCCTCGATTTTATCTTTATTGAGGTAAAGAATGTCGTTGTTCAGTATTTCCTGAATTGTTTTTCCCCGAAGATTACCGTGGCTTGCCCTTCTTTCCATTACACAGGGGCGAACGTTAAGATCGTGCTCAATATAGATCTTGATACTGAAGCATTGATGTCCGTTCAGCGCCCGTATGACCCAATCCCTGTCAATGGGAGTAGAAAAACGCCAAGGGGTGATAAGCTTGTCCTTCATCAGCTTGGGCGAGATCAGGGAAAGATCTCCTCTCCCGGATAATCTAACCGGATCCTTGATCGGATCAAGCACAAAGGTTTCCTCTTCCTTTTCTCCAAGATCGATGTCCTTCATATGGACGGTAGCGATCTTATGAGGGATCTGATGTTGTTCCAACAGCTTCAGCGCCTTTTTGGTGCGTCTGTGAGAGCCCTTGACGGTCGTGACTCTGTCGTGCATTTCCGAAATGTATGAATACATTGAGATGCCGACTGTAATGTTCTTTTCTTTTAAAAACTCGCACCATGCCTCATTTATCATTGTTCCGTTAGTGAATACTGCCGTCTTTTTGATCCTTTCCGCAGCGTAGCTTAGCATTTCGCGAAGCTGCGGGTGACAAAAGGGTTCGCCGCCGATCAGGATGACTGTTTCGATGCCATATTCTGCTAATTGATCGATGGCATAACGAAAGTCCTCCATTGTCATTTTTTGGGTGCAGTGATCATCGGATTCTTCATAGCAGTGTCTGCATTTCAGGTTACAGTAGGTGATGATCTCTATCCATGCCGTTTTCAGCCTATGCGGACGGCACAGCTCCTTGATATCCTTTTCCACGGGCTTTTCCTGTTCCGAAAGAATACCCTGATTTTTGAATATATCTATCCAGAACAGTTCATTTTCGGTAAATTCACTTTCCGGTATGAGAAGCTTGTCGATCATAGCAGTCAGTATTTTGCCGACGCTGTACAGTGATCCGTCTTTCAGATTATAAATAGCATCCTGCTTTTTACCTCTTACTATGTAAACGTCATCGCTCAGATATAATGACATACTTTTTCCTCCTTGATTTTTCTGAAACGGCATATCGGCCTTTGCACCTATATGCCGTTTCATTTGTTTGTGATCGACCGGTTATAAGTTATCAGTCAGATTCGCTGGGTCCGCAATCGGTGCAGCAGCCAAGTACGGCTCTCTGATCTCGGATCTCTTCAATGTCCAGGCTTTTGCCTGTCAGACATTCAAACTTATAAAGCATATCCTCGTTTTCCATATTCTCACCTCCTTTCGCCGTGTCGTGAACGGGGCGGAAGCATCACGTCTTAATCGTCATCCTCCTTTTTCTTTTCAGCGGCAACAACCGTTGCAATCGCTGTCCCTGTGGCTGCAACGACAGCTGCAGTTGCCCCTATGATCTTTACGGCTTCGGCAGCCGTCAGGCATAATAGAGCAGCAAACATATTCTCACCTCCTTCACTTGGGCTTTCATACTTGTATCACATCCTTCGATCGGCAGCAGCAAGCGGAAGGCTGAAAAAAACCGTGCCGTTCGTTTGTAAACGATGTTCTATATCCGCATCATACAGATTGCCGGTGTTTGTAATATGATAGCAATATGTATAATGACCTTCACAGCTTTTGAGCTTATTCAGAATAGAAATATCGTGCGCAAGCTTACTGCTGCATGTTACAATACCGACGCTGTGAGTCCTTCTCTTATGCATTACAAGTTGAAGGAAATCTTGCGCCGGGTGAACTTTATAGACCTTGCTTCCTTTAATAATTATTCTTGATTCTGACAGATACTTATTGATCTCTTTGAAGGAACTCTGAGCTTGTTCTGTTCTGTTATCACCCTGACTTTTAGCAAAATCAGCAATCTTGCCGTATGCAGAAGTCGTTGTGTATATCCTGTTTTTTGTTTTTTGCATAAAAGGGCTAAAGCCGGCGCTCATCAGCGCATCAACTGTAAAATACAGAGTAATTGCGTTTTCCTCATTGCTTTCGACATCCTGAATTGTTCCGATAGTGTTCACATTTTCCATTTTTTGATCTCCTTTTTGATAACTATATTCAGCGAATACGCAGCAGTAAATATCAAAATTGTGTTTCTATTCCCCTTTTTTGTAAAACGATATCTGACCGTCATGCGTATGCTGTTGATCCATCATAGCACGAATCTACGATTATTGCACGGAAAAACAATTACAGTTTTCCTTTTTCAATAATTGTATCCGTTCGTTTTCTATGACACTATTATAGTCGATCATCAAACAATAAAAAAGGAAAAAGAGTTACAAAAGAAAACCCATCCGAAGTTTTTCGACCCCGGACGGGAAATGCAGGCAATAGTTTGTTGTTTTTGTTAAACTGGGAGAGTTTCATTTTAAGTCGCTAAGAATCTCTTCAAATATATCCTTTCTGTTGTCATAGTATCTTTCGATCTCGTTTGCTCTTTCTTCGTAGAGCTTTGCCTTCCTGTCGTTGTTATTAGCATTATATATCCGGCTTTCCAAAAGATATCGGTCAATGATCTTTCTTTTCTTTTCTTCATCGGTATCACTCATCTCGAAATGTGCAGGTGGGAAAAATTGTTTTGCGGCGTGCTCATAATCTCCCCGTTCAAAAAAGAATGTTTCCTTTCCGTAAGTAAGCTCGTGAAATATGCCGTTTTCTTTATCCATTTCGGATTTATCACTATCAGCTTCAATAAGACCGAGTATTTGTATAATTTGGTGCTGCAGTCCCAAAAAGTATTTTCGTGCTAATATACGACAATAGGGAATATCATAAATGTCTGCTATGGACTCATCCTCAGAATTATGCAAAGCTGAGCTGTCAGCATTATATTGCCTTGTCATTTCAATTTCACCATATAAAAGCATATCATAAATGTCACAATAATAGTTAGCCGCCAGTAAATAGATCATCGCTCTTTCATAGTCTCCGGAATCTGTTTCAATAATGCCTTGAAGAACCAGATACATAATAAGCTGTGGATCATATTCTAACATCCTATCTGTCAATCCGATTTTGACATCTTTGTGCATAATATTACTCGACTTGTATATTATATAGTTAAATGTGATTTCGGCACCTTTTTTGAGATAATCTGCGCATTGTCTGGCTTCATCCAGACAGTTGTTATCCCAAAGGGTTAAGCCGCAGCGGAATATTTCACCCAGCGCGCATTCATCTTTCAAGTTTTCTTTAATGATCAGTTCATAAGCCTTTTTAGCATATTCGACTTGTTCGGCGCCGTATTGGGATTCTTCGGCTAAAGTGTTCAGAATACTTGCTTTTTCTGTGTTCGTCAGTCCGCTTGATGATAATACAGAGGAAGGATCAGCGCAAAGCTCACTAACCGCGTTGGAGTAAGCTTTCCTGCATGGTTCCGACAGATCATTTATACCGTATGCTTCCTTGTATAGACCGATAATTCTGACAAGTTTTACTTTTGCAAGTTTTTCTTGGGGCTTCAGTCTAAGAAATATCATACACGCAGTGATCCCGTCATACAGTCTGTTAGTCGGTACATAGTAAGACAAAAGATCTATAAGGGTTTTGCAGAATATCGATGAAAATGATTCCGGTTTTTTTGTCTTAACCATAACACGCATAAAACGGTCGATCATCCTGAACAGATTGCTGACCATATCCATATAGCGATTTTGTGGGATGCTTTTATAAGGGGTTATAATATCATAACAAATAAGATCTACAAACAGTTCGGACAAATTCTCTGCAGTCTGAAAAAACGTTTTTTCAAGATCAACTTCGGGCAGCAGCTTTTCCATACATACCTGAGCAATAAGCGGATGAATTTCGATGTGTGGATATTTTTCTTTACCTGATCCGAAACGTTCCCTCTTTATTTCGCGCACAAGCCAGCTTGAGGATACTAATTCGTTTACAGTGGAATTTGTGTTTGTCCATTTATCCGATTCTATTCCGGCCATTACGCAGAACAAATCTTCTTTTATGCTGTTCTGTGCCATTACACAAGCATTCAGCATGATGCGCTTTTTTTCGTCATCGAAATCCGCAACGTCAAACAGTGTCGAAAGTTTATCGTAAACCTGATCTTGATACTGGGGACTTCCTTTCTTGCAAAATGATACATCTTTATTCAGTTTCTCTAAAAATACGGAAAAAGATCCCCGATTATTATTGAGTATTTTATTTGCAAAACGTGAGGCAAGATCTGTCAGCATGATATGATGATACTTTTCTGCAAACAGTCTGACAGTCTGCTCATATTCGCTTCTGATTTTTTTGCTTTCCTCTTCGGCTAATCCATAGCAGGAATTTGAAAAAAACAGCTCAGCAAGGGCAGACTTAAAGTCTGAATCAGGCTTATCCGTAGGATAGGAGGAAAAATAGGGCTCAAGTTTGTTGTTGGCTTTAAAAAGAGTGTCCGGCTCAGTGCGGCAGGTTATGATAAATCTGACCGTGGAGGACGATTGTTCCAGCAGACTATAGAGTTCATTGGCTTCGCTGCCTTTGAATTCGCAGTTATCTATGATGATAAGCGTTTTTGGTGTTGTTTTTTCTCCTAACAGTTCAACACCCGCAGGCGTTTTGGATTTGTTACTGCCGATGACCCGGATGGCGGATAATGTTTTATCCAGATCGCTCTGGTACCTTACAGATTGAACAAAGACGTATTCGTTTTTGTATTTTGCAGCGTATGCCTTTGCAAGCATTGTTTTTCCTGTGCCTCCCGCACCGTAAAGATAAGCAGCCTTCTTTTCTTGAAGCTTTTCGTGTATATCTTCAAGTTCCTTCGTGCGCTGCATCCTTTTCTTGTCATTGAAATCCCAATATATGTCATCATTGGCAAGGTAGTATTTGCACGAAGCAATCTCACAAGCGTCTGACAGTGCCGAAGCAAGATCGTCGTTTTCGTTTCCGGAATATCTGCTGCTGACAACGATGGAAAGCGTCCTTCTGAATATCTTCGTCAACATCGGCTGAAGCTGGGGGGAGAGGAACTTCAGCGCATCAATTCCGGAATAATCAAACTCATATCCAAAATTTTGCACGTCGTCCTGCGGAACATCTCCGAAGATGCCTTCATACAGTATTGCACCAACAGAGAAAATGTCGGTTCTGTGCAGATCAATATCACCGGGGAAGTATTCCACTTCCGGCGCAACGTAACCCGGACTGTAGCGGACGTATTCGCTTTTCAGGTCATCAAGGGTATACACGGAGTCAAAATCAAACATAAGGACATAGTAATCGTTTTTGTCAATTTTTACCACCGGGTCAATTGGTACCACCAGAATATTATCGGGCTTGATGTCAAGATGCAGAAGTCCTTTATTATGGTACTGTTGAAGAACACCGGCAATGCGGCTGCATATCAAAAGCAGATCACTGATAAAACCGGTATTGTTCCGGTTTTTCTGTATCCATTCTTTTAACGTACAGCCTGCTTTATACATCGATGCATAATAATCTGTATTGTTGGCTTTGCAAGAAGTGTAGGTGAATAAAGTGGAGTTGTTGGTGCTTACGCTGTTGTAAAGCTTTTTCTGTTGCTCGAATGCTTTTTTGGCACGATCTTTATATGCCGTGAAAAATTGTATGTTATTCTCCGGCACCTGAAGGGAAGCGCCATCGGCCCTGGTGATACCAAGACCGGCAGGATAGATCTCCTTGACGATCACCTTTTGATTATTATCAGCGGCATAGTAAACAATGCTGCTGGTACCGCAGCCGCACACTTTTTCTATTGTGAATTCATGATTGTCGATTGTTATAACTGCGCCTTTTGCGAGCGGTTCCCTTCCCATATTAAAGCCTCCCCAGTGCCTGATTGTCAGAAATTCAGATGCCCAATGATCTGAGCAGACGGTCGTTTCGTTTTTCCGGAGTCTCATCTATACCGATGCTTTCATCGGGCTCGATATTCGCGTACTCTTCTGTTGTGCCGTCAGGCTTAAGATATTTCACCTGAGCCGGATGACCGTCGAATGATGTAAGTTCGTTCAGCGACATAAAGTCCTGCGCAAGTTTTTTGTTATTGGAAATGAATACGATCCTGAATTTAATACGGTTGCGAATGAAAGCGTTGATATACTGCATAGCAGAGTCAAAGGGCTCTTTTGGATTTCCCATCATCTTCATAAGTTCCTTTTCTTTAAGATTATGCAGCAGTTCAAGTACATTTTCCGCGTGTGCAGCTTCTGCAGCATCAAACTCATTTGATATTTTTTCAATTTCGTTGATGACAGCGGCATGAATAACAACAGGTGTTATGGTTTCCTCCTGCGCTTGTATGTAGCGACGCATAAAAGGCTTAAAGCCGGCGCTCATAATTGCTTCTTTGTCTAACCATACCTGTTCCGGCGCATTTTCTATAAACATTTTAGATCCATCCTTCCTGATAAACGGTATTATATTTCCTCTTTTGTCGATCCTGTATACACTGACACGTCTTCCTTCAAAGGATTCCAGACTGTTCATTGCCAACAGATCAAAGGACAATCCGGTATCCTGTGTAATAACGGCAATCTGCTCATGGCTGCGGTTCCGGAGAATATACTCCAACACTCTCTCATCGGCATGGGTACTGTCATATTTATCCCCTATGTACTGTACCACGTGTGAGTTATGCAGCCTGTTTATCTTACATAGCATCTCTCTTGCGGCAAGACCTTCCTGCCCGGAACTGTCTGCTCCAAGTCGGTTCAGCTCATTAAGGACCTGATAGGGGATACTGATACTTTTCTTACTGTCGGTTATAGCTGTTATGCCTGACCTTATGAGTCTGATAAAGCCTTTGTTAAGTATCGTGCAGGTGTCTATGATCGTTCTGTCATTAGTGTTGAGTACCTGCTGAAACGTGAACTGCATGATCTATCTTCTCCTTCCTTTTTAAGAGATGAGATCACGTCTGCTCTAAATCCGCAGGTGAAATATTTTTCCGTTCATATCGGCACCTCCTCTGATTTGGTGTCTCAATTATAAACCATCAGAGGGGAATTGTCACGGAAAAAGAGTTACAGACCGCCGGTTGATCTTTATTTCTTTTCATCTACTATATCGCAAAGGATACCGCTTAATGTTCTGTCGTCATTTGTTATTATTACGTATGCCGCCGCAAGTATGATCCCTCGGTCAAAATCGTCAAGATAGTCCATTACAGGCAGATTCATGCGTATCAGTTCTCTGTTTAATGAACCAATAAAGCTGATAAAACAAACCCTTCCCTTATTATCATTGGACTGTTCTTTGAGGATAAACATCTTTTGCTTTGTATTGTAAGAATAAAACGTGTTATAGAACCAGCAGATAATATATATCTTCCTTTTCCGTAGGATATCTGTATAATTCCCTTTTCCTTTTGCATCAGATTCGAAATTGATAGCGAACACATCTATTTTTTTTCTTTCATCTTGTTCTTTGCTTTTACTTTTTTTGCTTTCACTTCTTTCACTTAGTGCATAGTTTAAGTATGCTGAGTCTGTAAAAAATCTCTTCACAGAAATCTTTTTCTTGCAAGTTTTATCGATCAGTTTATCGATCAGTTCAAGGGTTTTTTTATTGATGGTTTCCGCCGTGACTTCAAGGCTGAGTTTGGATAGAGCAGCGATAAACTCATTCTCGTCTTTTGAAAAAGCGGCGTTAAATGCCGTTCTTGTACTTTTTTTCGAAAGGCCAACATCAGGGGTAGTGCTGCCCTGTTTAGTTCTATTGAGAAATTCTATGTACATATTGACCGCGTCTTTATATTCTTTATTATTTATTTTGCAGTAGGTGAGGCAAAACTCCTCCGGTGTGCGCCAATAAAGCTTTGACCGGCATACTTTTAAGAACAGCTCTGTGTGTTTCTCCCAGGTGAGATTATATGCAAAAGAGAGCTTGTAAAGCGTAAGCCTTGATTTCCAATTAGACGGTTTTTTGTCCCAATATAACCAGTCGTTAATGATATTACGTTTGATAGGCTCCTTCATAAAATTCAGTTGATCGTTCGGTTCGTTTGGTTTGTTTAGTATCTGAAGATTTTTTATCATTTCTTCCGTTTTTTTTATATATGAATCCTCATATGCAGCATTTATCTCATGTCCTTCAAATAGCTTTATAAAGCGCTCGCGAAAAGTATCGGTTGTTATAATATTGTATTTTTCCCTAAGACTATCTTGAATTGCATCTTTATTTTTATTACTACATAATTTTCCCCAAAGTTTTTCATAAAACTCTTGTGTACTGGATTCCGGGTCAGTATCACTATGGCTAATATCCAATACTGCTTTTATTGTATACCGTCCCGGTCTGAGTACCTCTAATTCCTTCGTGACATTATTTGTATCCGGCATACTATAATACCTCCCTGAAAATGGTTATAATATAATGCTACCAAATTATCTGATGATATTCAATAGGTTTCTGTTAGTTTTTCAGGGTTTTTGAATGAGTAAACAAATTGTTAACAACTTTTAAGAAAAGGTATGGTACACTAAAAAAGAGGTGAGTGTATCATGAAGAAGTTAAGCTTAATGGAAGTATTGTCAGGTATAGAGGATA
>Ga0256405_10003141_pt1 | contig 35151 bp, 29 predicted proteins | sample RumenRJG_02DNA_FD_189096 | JGI IMG/M metagenome (GOLD analysis project Ga0256405, IMG submission 189096) | Bovine rumen microbial communities from Lethbridge, Alberta, Canada - RJG_02 | ecosystem: Host-associated > Mammals > Digestive system > Stomach > Rumen | place: Canada: Alberta...
CGCTGAATGACTTCGCCCGGAGGCACGGGTATATCGATTTCCTCCCCAATCTGTGCGCCATCGATCAGCTCACCTGCCGGGCGGCCCACGGAAAGCTGATCCGGCATCAGATCCTGGCGGACGGCGGTTCCGAGTGCGGCTACTGGATTCTTGGGGACAGGGATCCGGACGCGCTCCGGGACAAGGGCTCGAAATAAAGACAGAAGGAGCGTCTCATGAACCGATACACCCCGGAAAGGCTGGTATCCGTCAGCCGTTATCAGAACTATTTCCCGACTCTGGGGCGGGACGTACAGGCTGAGGTCCTCACGCGCATGGCGGAGCTTCTCGGGGAGGAGCGGGCCTTCTGCGACAAGGGCAACGAGAAGCACATGGCGCAGATTTTATTCGTGCGACAGCAAACGAAACGTTGGTTTTCAAGCGTGCAGCTGCCGGAACCCTTTCTCCGCTCAGGTTTCAGGCATCGGATACCAATTCCGGCAAGCTTTTGTTTATTGGCGGAGCAATAGCCTCCATCGCCCTGTACGAGGTCCTGCAGGACCACGGAAGGAGCGAGGCGGAGGCGTACCGGGCCGTCTCGGAGGAGATGTGGAAATTTCTCGATCCCTCGGGGATGCAGAAGCTGGCGCGGAAATCGTTTTTCCTGCCGCTGATGAAGAAGATCGTCCCCTTCGGCTTCAAAAAAGGCTCCGGCGCGGGCTGGCGGTACACCTGGCACCGGGACGATCCGAAGGATGAATTTCACTTTGAATGCCGCGAGTGCCTCTACGCGAAAATCCTCGGAAAGCGGGGACTCATGAAGCTGGGGGCCATGTGCTGTCACGCGGATATCATCAACTACGGCTCCCTGCCCTATACGGACTTTATCCGGACCGAAACCCTCTGTCAGGGCGGAACAGTGTGCGATTTCCGCTTTGTGCGCCACTCCACCGACGCCGGGGACGGCTGGGAACGGACGAAGAGTATCTGACGGAGCTCCGATCCGAGGATCGGAGCAGGGACGGAGCCGCCGCGGTTCTCTTTCTTCAGGGAGTGCATGCGTCGGCTTTTTTTCCTCATATAAAAGCGGGGCCGTACACGTTTCCATGCACAGCCCCGTTTTTGTCAACCCGATCAGCCTTCCTTATCCCCGGCGTCCAGCCTCTGCCTCTCCACCAGCCCGGCGAAGAAGCCGTTCTGGGCGATCAGCTCGTCGTAGGTCCCGTTTTCGACGATCCGGCCGCCGTCCAGCACCAGAATGCGGTCGCAGTGCCGGATGGTGGACAGCCGGTGGGCGATGACAAGCCGCGTGCAGCCCATGTTGTCCAGGGCCTCGGACACCTGCCTCTGGGTCCGGTTGTCCAGCGCTGAGGTCGCCTCGTCGAAGATCAGGAATTTCGGCTTCGGGGCGATGGCCCGGGCGATCATGATGCGCTGACGCTGCCCGCCGGAGATGCCGCCCTGTCCCTCGGAGACCAGCGTGTTCATCCCCATGGGCATGGCCCGGATGTCGTCCGCGATGCCCGCCTTTTCCGCGGCCTCCCACGCTTCGTCCACGGTCAGCTCCGGCGCGGTGATCACGATGTTGGAATAGATGTCCCCCTGGAACAGGCCCGCGTCCTGCATGACCGTCCCGATCTTCCGCCGCAGGGAGGGGAGGTCCAGCGCGTCGATGTTCTTCCCGTCGTAGAGGACCGCGCCCTTCTCCGGCTTCTCAAAGCCCAGCAGGAGCCGCACCAGCGTGGACTTGCCGCATCCGGTCCGCCCGACCAGCGCCACGTATTCGCCGGGCCGGATCTTCAGGGACAGATCGTCGAGGATGTACGGGCCGTCCGTGGAATACCGGAAGGACACGTGGTCCAGCTCCACGCCGCCGGAGAGCCTCGTCACGATCTCCCTGTCCTCCGACGTCTCCGGTTCGGTCTTCAGAAAGGGCTCCGCCATCTCGAGAATGGGCCGGATCTGCGCCGCGGACAGAGCCATGCCCGAGACGGACATGAAGGCGCCCGACAGCATCCCGTAGGCGGCGGTGAAGGCGAAATAGGACGACTGGCCGATGCCGCTCTTCACCGCCAGAAGGACCATGACGATGTTGGACGCCAGGCTGATGGCCGTGGAGATCACGGAGTTGAGCTTGAGAAAGGCCGGCGGATTGTAGATCAGCTCCGCGCCCTCCGCGTAGAGGTCCAGCCATTTGGCGAAGACGCGCTTTTCGGCTCCCGCCAGCTTGATCTTCTGAACCCCGGTGATGAGGCTGTAGCTCATGCCGGCTTCCTTCGCGCTGTGCTCCATGTGCAGCTTGTCGATCCGGATCTGCGCCAGGGTGCTGGCGGCGGAAAAGCCCACGGTCACAAAGATGATGACGAGGGCCGGCACCACCAGCGCGGGAGCGAACCGAAAGATCTGCCCCATGTACAGAAGGGACGTGAGGGAGGTGAGTCCCGCCCCCAGAATGAGGTTCAAAAGAAGGGAGCAGAGCTGATTCACCGACATGGAGCGGCTCTTCAGCTCGCCGGGGCTGTATGTCCGGAAGAAGCTCGCCGGAAGGGTCATGAGCCGCATCATCATGGACGCCTGCACGCCGAGGCTCGTTTTGAGGTTCAGCCTGGACTGGAGCATTCCCCTGATGCCGGAAATCAGCTGGGCGGACAGCGAGACGCAGACCATGGCCACGGCGATCCCGATGAGGGCGTCCGCTCTCCCCGCCGAGAGAACCGGTCCGGTCAGAAGCTTCGTGATCCGCGGCATGACCAGCCCCACGGCCGTCAGCGCCAGCGTCGCGGCCGCCAGAAGGAGCACGTCCCCCAGGGAGACGCACCGCTTCATGTACAGCAGCAGATCGGGGATCCCGAGCTTTTTCTGGGGCAGGGGACGGTAGAAGCACACGGCCTCCCCCTCGAACAGGGCGGCGGTCTTCGCGTTCAGCCGGACCCGCGCTCCGGTCGCCGGATCCCGGAAGGAATAGCCGCCGACCGTGCCGGGCAGGAGCGCCACCGCCTGATTGGTCTCCCTGGTGAAGGCGAGGACCGGGCCGAAGGAGTCCCTGTACCAGCCCTCCGTCAGCTCCACCGTCCGGTGCATCATGCCGTGGGGCCTGAGGCAGTAGTCCAGCTGCGCGTCCGCGTCCCGGATGTTCTCCGGCAGCTCCGCGGTCTTGAAGTGATAGTATTTTAGGATCTCGTCGATGGCGTTCTTGGTGACGATCCGCTCGTCGCCGATCTTTTCCGCCGTGCGGTGTCCCAGCACCACGCCGGCGATTTTGAGAAACGAATCCTCGAGGAGCTGATCGTCGGCAGCCCGTCTCTGATCGATCTGATTTTCAAACCAGCCCATGCCGCCGCCTCCTTATTCGTTGGATACAAGCTCCGCGTACATTCCGCCGCGCTTCATCAGCTCCTCGTGGGTCCCGCGTTCCGCCACGGTCCCGTGGTCCAGGACGATGATCTCGTCGCAGTCCCGGACGGTGGAGAGCCGGTGGGCGATGACGATGCAGGTGATGCCGCGGTCCCGGATGGCGTTCACCACCTCGTATTCCGTCTTCGCGTCCAGGGCGGAGGTGGCCTCGTCCAGAATGATGATGGTGGGATCCTGGGCCAGCACCCGGGCGATCTCCATTCTCTGGCGCTGACCGCCGGAGAGATTCCGCCCGCCGCTGGTCAGCCTGTGCCGGTATCCGCCCGGGAGCCGGACGATGTCGTCGTGAAGCTGTGCATCCCGGGCTGCCAGAATCATTTCAAAATCCTCGATGGAGTCGTCCCACATCTTGATGTTGTTGGCGATGGTGTCCTCGAAGAGAATGATGTCCTGATCGACGACGGCCAGCGAGCCGGTCATGACCTCCCGGGGATAAGCTCTCCGCGGCTTCCCGTCGAAGAGGATCTCCCCGCTCCAGGGCTGATACAGGCCGGAGACGAGCTTGGAGACCGTGGATTTGCCGCAGCCGGACGCGCCGACGAGAGCCACCCGCTGACCGGTTCTGAGGCTCAGGGAGAAATCCCGGATCAGGGGCTCCTCCAGGCGCGAATAGCCGAAGGTGACGTTTTTCAGCTCCACATTCCCCCGGAGCTTGGAAAGGTCCGCGACCTCCGGATCACGGTTCGCGGCGTTCCCGTCCTCCGGATATTCCATCACGTCCTCCACCCGCTCCATCTGGGTGCGCATTTCCTGAATGGTCTGGCCCGCGTTCACCAGGGTCATGGCGGGAGACATGAAGGAGCCGAGGAAGCCCTGGAACATCAGCACCGCGCCCAGGCTGAACCGGCCCCGCATGGTCAGGTACACGCCCGTCACCAGCACGGCGTAATTGGCCAGCGTGGAGAAAAAGGCGGGGATCATGCCGAGGAACTGATTCGTCCGGGCGGCCTTCACGTTCTGGGCGTTCACCGACGCCTGATACCCGGCCCACCTTTCGAAGAAGCCGTTCTCCGCGCCGCTGGACTTGATGGTCTCGATCATTTCGATGCCGGTGACGGTGGCGGCCTCCAGCTTGCCGGCGTCCCGCATCTGCACCCGGGTGATGTTGACGCGCCGGGCGGAGATCACCCGGGACATGAGGATGTTCAGCACCAGGGTCACCAGGCCGATCAGGGTCAGAAGGGGACTCTGCCGCAGCATCAGCGCCAGATAGAACACCATCATGACCGTGTTGAGCAGAATGGGCGCGAAGGTGTTCACCAGCGTCCCCGCGATGGAGGCGTTCGTGTCCGCCCGGGACTGGATGTCGCCCGCCATGCGCTGGGAGAAGAATTCCATGGGCAGGCGGAGCACCTTCCACATATAGGAGGTGCTTCCGATGACCGACATTTTGCCGTAGATCTTCAGGGAATAGATCGTTCTGGCCCACTCCACCACCAGCTGGACGCCCGCCAGAAGGATCAGCAGGGAGATGAACGGCCAGAGCCATTCCGGATTGATCCCCGTCAGCAGGCGGTCCATGAAGATCCGGGAGGTGACGGAATTCGCGATGCCGAAGAGGTAGGAGATCGCCGTGGTGAGCATGACGAACGCCACGGCCGCTCCCGCTCCGATCAGCCGCTTCCGGGCGAATTCGACGGTGCTCCGCCGATGTCCCTCCGGTCTGAACCGCTCCGACGGAGTCGGGACGATGACGACGCCCGTGAAGGACCGGTCGAACTCCTCCCAGCTCACCTTCACCGTGCCGCGGGCGGGATCGTTCAGATACACATGCTTTCCCCGGAACCCGTCCAGCACCACGAAATGGTTCATGTTCCAGTGGATGATGCAGGGGAATTCTCCCGCGTCCCGGAGCGTCTCCGGGCTCATGCGGAAGGCCTTCACGTCAAAGCCGTACCGCTCCGCCGCCAGATAGATGTTTTTCGCCTTGGACCCGTCGCGGGAGACGCCGCAGTCCAGCCGCGCCTGCTCCAGCGGAACCCATTTGCCGTAATAGGCCGCCACCATGCAGAGCGCCGCCGCGCCGCATTCCAGCGCCTCCAGCTGCATGACCACCGGGACCCTTGCGACGCCCTTTTTCAGCGTCGGTCTGATTTTCCTTTCAGCCACAGTCCGCCTCACCTGCTTTCCAGCAGAAAATCGATGGGTCTGATCCGCTCCGTGACGACCTCCCCGTCGTAGACGCCGTCCGGCAGGGGAACCTCCGCGATGCCGAACGCCCTTCCGTATTCGTCCACCGCAACGGAGGCGACGGTGAACTCCTGACCGGCGATCCGCAGGGGCATTCCCTCCGAAACCTCCCCCGCCCCGGTGGGGACGATCTGCGCCGTGTGGCCTTCGACGACGATCTTCGCGGCCGCGGAGGTCTCCAGCGTCCCGACGGCGGACCACGCCAGCAGGCCGGCCATCAGCAGAAGGACCGCGGCCAGCACAGCCCAGATACCGGGATTCGTTACCCGCAGATAATCCGTCATCTGCTCCGGGGAGGAGATGCGGTCCACGGTCTTTTTTCGGAATATCTGTTCGCGTGCTTCCATTCTCAGGCCTCCTCATACGGGCGGGATCATGCTTTACGGCCGGGGTGCGAAAAAGGAACGGAAGGCCGGAAACGATGCGGCATTCCGGAAAAGCGGCGGGAATTCGCGCGGGCTCCGCTTATCGGCAACAGTGTACCACAGACGGCGGAATTTTTCAAGGTTTGTCCCCGCATTCCCGCGCGAATTGTCCCGTCGTGCAAATTTCCTTGACGGTGCGCGTACCGTGTGCTATAATCAGAAGGCGAAGCTGCGGAAAACGATCGGAGGTGAGGAGATGGAGACGAAGGGAATCCTGCTGTGGGCGGGACTGATTCTGATCTGCGCGGTCATATTCTTCTTCTCTCAGCGAATCAAGAAGCAGATCGAGGAGCACGGGATCGAGACCGATGGCGTGATCTCCCGGATCGAGGACGAGGGAGAGCCCGGCGAGGGTGACTTTCATTACTACGCGAAATACCGCACCGAGGATGGGGAAGAGGTGGAGGGCACCCTGTCCAATCCCGCCCCGGACCTGTTCGAGGGACAGCGGGTGCGGCTCAAATACCACCCGAAATACAAGGCCAACGTGCGGCTGATCGGAAAATGAGCCGCGGAGGAGGACGACCGTCATGAAGCAGTACGCCATTTACATCGGACTCAGGGACGCCGAGTCCCGGGAACAGCGGTTTGACACGGAAAAATACCGGTCCGTTCTGAAGCACGTATGCCGGAGCTATCGCACCGCTTTCTCCGTCCACGCGGTGGAGGGCGGGTACTTCCACGACGACGGGACCTACGTCGATGAGACGACACTGGTGCTGACCGTGCTGGACGCGGAGCCGGAGACCGTGCGGGAGATCGCCCGGGACCTCTGCGCGTTCTTCCGTCAGGAGAGCGTGATGGTCACGGAAAGCGACGCCGAGGTGTTCTTCATCCGGGAACGGCTCGGCGAATGAGACGGAACCAAATTTAATCTTTATTATTTTATCTCTGGAGGCTGAACATGAAGCATGGAAGACTGATTTCCGCGCTTGTCGGAATCTTAATGGTCCTGGCGCTGGCATTGTCCGCGTCCGCGGCGGATCCGGCCGGGGAGGTCGTGACCCGCGGGGATTTTCTCGACGCGCTCTATACCCTGAGCGGCGAAACGGCTGAAGGCAGCCAGAATACGTTCACCGACGTGCCGGAGGAGGGCGGGATTGCCGAGGCGGTTCGCTGGGCCCTCGATCACGGCATCGTCAACGGCTACGGCGGCGGACTCTTCGGACCGGACGATCCCGTGACCCGGGAGCAGGCCGCGGCGATGATCTACCGGTATGCGCAGTCTCTGAACAAGGGCTTCTCCGGCATGTGGATGTTCCTCCTCGACGCTCCGGACGCGGCGGAGGTCTCCGGCTACGCGGACGAAGCCATGCACTGGGCCGTGATGAACGACATCCTCGTGAACACGGAGGACGGTCTGAAGCCCCGGGCCGCACTCCGGGACTATGAGCTTGTGCCGGTGCTCTCCCGTGTCCCGAAGGCCCTCGGCCGGGAGAAGCTCTGGTATGCCTTCGCGGACGTCGGTCTTGCCGTTCAGCTGGACAGCAGCGTGACCGCCGTTCCCATCGGGGATGTCTTCAGCCTGAAATTCCTCGGACAGAGCTCCCGCCTTTACGCCGGCTTCTTTGCCCTGGACACCCTCGGACTTGAGGACATGGAGGCGCTCCGGGCCTACGCGGAGGAGAGTACCCTGGAGGACGCCGAAATCGTCGACAAGGGGAACGGCGTCCGGTACGTGAAGGTGCAATTCGCCGACGGAACGCCCGGCATCTACGCCGTGGGATCGGACGGCGGCGTTTACTGTCTGATGTCCGGCGCAAACACCGACTTCGACCCCGAGCTGATGAACGCCGATGTGAAGGAGGAGATGGACGCCATGGAGGCATCCGTCCGCCACTTCCTCGACGTGCCGGAGGGAGAGCCGAAGCTTATCGTGACCGCGAAATGGAACACCCCGGACTACACGGTCCTTGTGAACAAGCAGAACGAGCTGCCCGGGGACTGGGAGGAGCATCTTGACATCGTTTCCACGACGAACTCCCTGGGGGATCCCGTGGAGGTCGAGCGGAACGCTTACCGGGCCTATCTCGGCCTGAAGGCTGAGCTGGAGGAGGAGGGCGTGAAGGTCGATCTGGATTCCGCGTACCGCAGCGTCAGCGAGCAGCAGCGGATCATGGACGACTTCACCGAGGAATACGGCGCGGACTACGCGGCGAAGACGGTGGCAAAGCCCGGCTTCTCCGAGCACCACACCGGCCTGGCGCTCGACCTCTACCTGAACATCGACGGCGAGGACGTGTACTACAACGAGGATATGATTCAGTACCCCGACGTGTGGGCAAGGATCCACGCGAAGCTCGCCGACTACGGCTTCATCCTCCGCTATACGGAAGGGATGGAGCATGTCACCGGATACGGATACGAGCCCTGGCACATCCGCTACGTGGGCTCCGCCGAGCTGGCTCATGAGATCGAGGCCTCCGGCAAGACCCTCGAGGCGTTCCTCGGCGCGGCAAACGACACGGTGGTGATCCCGCAGCTCGGCAAATCGAAGCTCTACACCGAGGAGGAGCTGACCGAGGCCGCCGTGCAGGTGAAGTGCCGGTTCGCCTTCTGGACGGGATGCGAGCTCCACTCCCTGCGTTACGCCGGAGACGAATGCAATACCGAGGAGAACCTTAAGTGGGCCAACGAGATCAGCCCGGACGCCGGCTACGTCGAGGTGGCGGAGTTCCTGACCGACTTCCATTCTCCCGTCGAAGCCTACGGCGCATGGGAGGAGGACCGCGAGTACACGGACTACCAGTGGTGGCTCGGACGCACGGAGGACGGCGGCTGGGATCTGTTCAGCTGGGGCTATTGACAGGCTGTTGACAGCCGAAGAATAACGCCCGCGCGCAGGGCGTGAATGAAACACGGGGTTCCGCAGTCCGATGCGGGCCCCGTTTTTTTCACAGCCCCCGCCGTCGGAGCGATTCCCGCCATAATTCTGCGCGATTCATCTGGACAAGGGACCGGGGGTTGTGGTATAATAAATCAATTATAGGAATACGGGAAGGAGAGGCCTTATGGATCAGACGGAGCGTGTGCGGAGGATGACGGCGGAGACCGGTTCTTTCCGCATGGACTGCTTCCGGTTCGGGCACGGGGAAAGGTGCCTCGTGATCCTGCCGGGGCTCAGCGTTCAGAGCGTGATGGGTCAGGCGGAGGCGGTGGCTGAGGCATACCGTCCGCTGACCGGCGATTTTACGGTGTATGTGTTCGACCGACGCCGGGATCTGCCGGATTCCTATACGGTGGACGGGATGGCGGAGGATACGGCGGAGGCGGTCCGGTCCCTCGGGCTGGAGCGGGTGAGTCTCTTCGGCGTCTCCCAGGGCGGCATGATCGCCATGAAAATCGCCGCCGCCCATCCCGGGCTGGTTGACGCGCTGGTTCTGGGCTCCACCACGGCCCGCGTGACCGGAGCGGAATACCGGGTCATTGAAAACTGGATCCGCCTTGCGCGGGAAAAGGACGCCGCCGCTCTGTACCGGGCGTTCGCTGAGGCCGTCTATCCGAAATCCGTGGCGGATGCGTCGCGGGAGCTTCTGGCTCGGGCCGCGGAAACCGTGACGGAGGAGGAGCTCGGCCGGTTCGTCGTTCTGGCGGAGGCCGCCGGAGGATTCGACGGGCGGGAGGATCTGCAGAGGATCACCTGTCCCGTGCTCATCATCGGGGACAAGGACGACCGCGTTCTCGGACCCGGCGCGGCGGAATCGATCCGGGACTGCCTCGGGGAGCGTCCGGACGCGGAGCTTTACCTGTACGACGGCTTCGGACATGCGGCCTACGACACCGCGCCGGATTACAAGGAGCGCGTCCTGCGCTTCCTGCTCCGGCACGACCCCGAAAAAGGATAAAGAACAGCACACCGGCGCGGCATGTCCCGTCGTCCGGCGGTACAAAATAAGAAGGAGACTGGGCCTATGCCGGAAAAATCCGTCCGGGAAATGAACGAGCTGGAGCGGGCGCACTATTCCCTCGCCGCGCGGGTGTTTCACGCCGCCGCCATCCACTCGGTAATCCTCGGACTGATCTGCTTTCTGATCGGCTTCGGAATGTACCTCGGCGCGGCGGCGGAGGATTCCATGAAGGCCGCGTACGAAACCGCGCAGGCCAGTGTGGAGGCGATTTCCGCGGTGAGCGATCCCGCTTCATACGCCGCGCGCACCATGGAAATCTTCCGCTCCCGGGATCCCGCGGCGACGGGCGGGGACGCCTATTACGCCGCCTTTGACGGGATCACCTCCGATCCGGGCTATCAGAGGATGCGCGAGACCCTCGCCGGATGCCGGACCGGGGAGATGTCGGACTTCTTCTTCGCCGTCGCGGACAGTGAGACGAACCGGGTGGTTTTCGTGGCGGATACCGACCCGCGCCCCAGCCATGCCTATCCCGTCGGACGGCAGGTCAAGGTCCCCGGGATCGTGCGCCGGATCTTTGTGAGCCACACGTCGGACGGGGACTATCCCCGGATCTGCTACTTCCTTCCGTCCCGGGGCGTGGTCTGCGTCAGCGGCGCGTATATCCGGGAGGGCGATCCGTCCGCGGGCTTCCTCTTCGTCATGACCCGGGCGACGGACGTGCTGTACGGGGCGCGGAGGTTCACCCTGCAGTATGTGGTCGCGGTGCTTCTGGCCGTTGTTGTCATGGGGTATCTCTTGACCCGGCACATGAAGAAGACGCTGGTGGCCCCCATCAACGCCATCGCCGACGCCGCCCTGGCCTACGCCGGGGACAAGAAGGCGGGTGTCCGTGAGACGAACCATTTTACCGGGCTGAACATCCGCACGGGGGACGAGGTGGAGAACCTCTCCCTCATCATGGCGGATATGGAGCGGGATCTGGCCGGATACGAGGAAAACCTCACGCGGATCACCGCGGAGAAGGAGCGCATCGGAACGGAGCTCTCCCTGGCCAACCGGATCCAGGAGAACATGCTCCCGAACATCTATCCCGCGTTCCCGGACCGGACCGAGATCGACATTTACGCCACCATGGACCCGGCGAAGGAGGTCGGCGGAGACTTCTACGACTTCTTCCTCATCGACGACGACCACCTGTGCATGGTGATGGCCGACGTCTCCGGAAAGGGCGTCCCGGCCGCGCTGTTCATGATGGCCTCGAAGATCATTCTGGCCAACAACGCCATGACGGGCAAGTCCCCGGCCCGGATCCTGACGGACACCAACGCCGCCATCTGTTCCAACAACCGGGCGGATATGTTCGTCACCGTATGGCTGGGGATCCTCGAGATCTCCACCGGGAAGCTGACGGCGGCCAACGCGGGTCACGAATACCCCGTGCTGAAAAAGCCGGGCGGTCCCTTCGAGCTTCTGAAGGACAGGCACGGCTTCGTTATCGGCGGCATGGAGGGACTCCGGTACAAGGAGTACGAATTGACGCTGGAGCCCGGAGCAAAGCTGTTCCTCTACACGGACGGCGTGCCCGAGGCGGAGGACGCGGAGAACAATATGTTCGGCACGGAGCGGATGCTGGAGGCCCTGAACCGGGATCCGGACGCGCCCCCGGCCGGGATGCTGAAGAACGTCCGCGCCGCGGTGGACGGGTTCGTGAAGGACGCGGAGCAGTTCGACGATTTGACGATGCTGGGGTTTGAATACAAAGGAGACAGGACATGAACGAAGTCAGAGCAGTCTGCGGAGAAAACGAGACCACTGTTTTCCTTTCGGGCCGGATCGACTCGGTCAACGCCCATGACGCGGAGGCGGAGCTGGTCCGCCTGACGTCGGGGAGAGAGAACATGCCCCTTGTCCTGGACGCGGCGGATCTGCAGTATATCTCCAGCGCGGGCCTGCGGGTGATCCTGCGCCTGAGAAAGAGCGCGCCGGGACTCCGCATCCGGAACGTGAGCCCGGAGGTCTACGAGATCCTCGAGATGACCGGCTTCACCGAGATGATGCCCGTCGAAAAGGCGTACCGGGTGGTGTCGGTGGAGGGCTGCGAGGTCATCGGCGAGGGCCAGAACGGCAAGGTGTACCGCATCGACCGCGACACCGTGGTCAAGACCTACAAGAACGCCGACGCGCTGGAGAAGATCCGGATTGAACGGGAAAAGGCGAAGCTGGCGCTGATCCTGGGCGTTCCCACCGCCATCTCCTACGACATTGTGCGGGTGGGGGACAGCTACGGCTCGGTCTTCGAGCTTCTGAACGCCCGGTCCTTCTCGGGGATCCTCGCCGCGGAGCCGGACCGCTTCGACTGGTGCGTGACGGAGTACGTGAAGATGCTCGAGAAGATCCACTCCATCACGGTGCCCGAGGGAAAGCTCCCGTCCATCAAGGAAAAGACGCGGAAGAAGGCCGGGCGGATGAAGCATCTTCTGCCGGGCGAGCTCGGCGACAAGCTCATGCGGCTCATCGACGAAATCCCGGAATGCAATACCATGATCCACGGCGATTATCACACCAAGAACATCGTGCTGGCGGGGGACGAGGTGCTGGTCATCGATATGGACACCCTGTCCGTCGGCCATCCGATCTTCGACCTCATGCACATGTACAACGCCTACGTGGGGTATTCCGAGTACAACACGGCGCAGGTCCTGGCCTTCCAGGGCTATCCCGCCGAAACCGCCCGCCGGTTCTGGAGGGCATCCCTCGCCGCTTATCTCGGAACCGATGACGAGGAGACGGTGCGGAACGTGGAAAAGAAAGTGCGCTGCCTGTCCTACGCCGGTCTCATCGATTCCACCGTCCGCCATCCGTCGGGCAATCCGGAGGCGGACGAGAAGAGCATCGCCCTCTGGCTGAGCAGGCTGGCGGAGCTTCTCGGGACCACCGACACGCTTCTCTTCGAGCGGAACGAGCTGGAGGTGGAGGCGTCGGGGGACAGGCTGCCCGAGGTGACGGACTTTATCGACCGGCATCTGGAAGAGGCCGGCTGTACGGCGAAAACCAGGATGCAGATTTCCCTGGCGGCGGAGGAGATCTTCGTGAACATCGCCAACTACGCCTACGCGCCCGGGACGGGAACGGCCTCGGTCCGGGTGGAGCTCGGCGGGGATCCGGCCTCCGTGTCCATCACCTTTGAGGACGGCGGCAAGCCCTTCGATCCCACGGCAAAGACGGATCCGGACGTGACGCTTTCCGCGGCGGAGCGGGAGATCGGCGGGCTGGGGATCTTCCTCACGAAGAAGATCATGGACGACGTGCGCTACGAGTACCGGGAGGGCCGGAACATCCTGACCGTGACGAAAAAGCTGTAAAGGATTATGACAACATAAAGGAGGCACTTATGAAATCGGACGTGATTCACGTGACGAACGACGGCGCGGGGTTCGATCAGGCTCTCGCGCAGGCGGAGGCGGTGGCCAGGTTCCGGAATCTGGACCACAGGGGCGCGCTTCATCTGCGGCTCCTCACCGAGGAGATGATGGGCATGATGCGGGCCATGACCGGCGAGCGGGAGGCGGACTTCTGGATCGAGGGCGGAGACGGGACCGTTGACCTCCACCTGGCCGTGCAGACGCCCATGAACGCGGAAATGCGGAAGAAGCTGCTGTCCGCGTCGACCTCCGGGGAGAACTCCGCGGCGAAGGGCGTGACGGGCAAGCTCCGGGACCTCTTCGAGCAGTTCATCGAGCCGGAGAACGGGAACCTGCCGAGCGATCTGGTCACCGGCATGGACTACGCATACGCCGGCGGAGACTTCGGAACGCTGTCCGTGGCGGCAGCGGGTCTGTGGTCCATGAACCGGTACAAGGCCGCCGTGAAGGAGGGCCGCGCTCCCGTCGAGGACTGGGACGAGCTGGAAAAATCCGTGGTGGCCAGGCTGGCGGACGAGATAAAGATCGGCATCGCCGGCCACGACGTGGAAATGGTCATTTCGAAGAAGTTCTGATTCACACGAATATCTGAAAGGAGAGTATAATATGACGATCAACAGCAAGAAGGACGGAAAGGCTCTGACGCTGGCGCTGGAGGGGCGGCTGGACACCATCACCTCCCCCGAGCTGGAAGCGGCGCTGAAGGGCGCTCTGGATGGGATCGAGACCCTGACCTTCGATTTCTCCGCCCTGGACTACATTTCCTCGGCCGGACTCCGGGTCCTGCTGTCCGCCCAGAAGCAGATGAACAAGCAGGGAGACATGAAGGTCACGGGCGTCTCCGAGGTCATCATGGAGATCTTCGAGGTCACGGGCTTCACCGACATCCTGACCATCGAGTAATCCCGGCATGGAAGAGAAGATCGGCGGAGCGCTCCGCCTGAGCTGTCCGGAAGGCTTTCACCGGATGACCGACGCTGAGAAGAGCGGACTGACCACGCTGGGAAACGGCCCCTGGGCGGGCTTCTCCGACCCGGAGCGGCACATGATCGTGACCGTGGGATGGAAGCGGGTGAACGCTCTGGTTTCCCTCCTGCTGACGGAAAAGGATCTGGCGAAAAACGCGGAAAAGCAGATCGCCCGGTCCATGCGGCCCTACGGATACCGGTTCGGGAAGGCTGTCCGGCGGACCGTGGCCGGGGAGCGGGCGGGGGGCTTTCGCTATGGCTACGAGGCGCAGGGCGTCGGAATGGCGGCGGAATCCCTCGCGATGAAGCACGGGAAAACCGTCGTTTATTTCCACCTGTATTACCGCGAAGCGCTGGAGGAGGAGAGCCTGCCCGTATGGGAGGAGATCCTCGCGTCGGTGCGGGCGGATCCCGAAGGATGACGGAGGAAGGACATACATGAAAGCAATCAACCGGAACGATCCGGCGGCGGACCCGTCGGGATTCGTGCTCCTGTCGGACGTGATTCCCCATATCGTGCAGGAGATCCGGTATTTTTCCACCTACAACTTCGTCGGGGAGCGGATCGACGGTTATGAGGAGCCCTGCGCCCTGCTGACCAGGGAGGCCGCCCGGGCTCTGAAGACCGTTTCCAACGAGATGATCGTGCAGGGGTACCGGCTGAAGGTCTTCGACGCCTACCGTCCGGCCTGCGCCGTGAAGCACTTCGTGCTGTGGGGCCTCGAGGATCAGGACGTGCGCATGAAGCCGTACTTCTACCCGGACCTCCAGAAGCAGGACCTGTTCCGGGACGGATACATCGCCTCCCGCTCCAGCCACAGCCGGGGCAGCACGGTGGATCTGACCCTGTTGGACATGAAGACCGGGCGGGAGGTCGACATGGGCTCTCCGTTCGATCTGTTCAGCGAGGTCTCCCACCCGGATTACCGCGGGATCACGGAGGAGCAGTACGGGAACCGGATGATGCTGCAGCGCGTCATGGTTCGAAACGGCTTCCGGCCTCTGGACTGCGAGTGGTGGCATTTCACCCTGGAGAACGAGCCGTATCCCGACACGTATTTTGAATTCCCGGTTTCCGCGGAGTATCTGCGCAGATGACCGGACTCTGACATTTTTTAGCCGAAACAGCAAATCGAAAGCTGGTTTTCAAACGTGCAGCCGCCGGAGCCTCTGACCGGCTTGGGTTTCAGACATCGGACACCGATTCCGGCAAGCGTTTGTTTGTCAGCGATGCAATAAAGGAGAACATCGATATGAAACGCACCTTCCTTTCCCTCTGCGCCGCCGTTCTGGCCCTCGTCATGATGATCCCGGCGGCCGCCGTGGGTCCCATCGTGCCGAATCCCGACGCTGAGGCCACCCGCGCCATCGTGATCGACGCGCTGTATCAGAGAGAGTACAAGCCCGAGGAGGCCACGGAGGACTTTACCGATTCCTCCGTTCAGTGGTACGCGGACGCCGCCGCCTGGGGACGCACCGTGGGCATTGTCAACGGAGACGGGGACGGCACCTTCTGCGGCGAACGTCCCGTCACCCGGGCCGAGCTGGCCGTCATGCTGTGGCGGTACGCCCAGTACAGGGGCGTGGACGTCTCCGCGGGTGAGGACACCAATATCCTGAGCTACGACGACGTGTTCGAGTGCCCCGAATGGAGCATCCCGGCACTCCAGTGGTCCGTCACCATCCCGATCTGGGAGGAGGGCGGCCTGCTTCTGCCGAACGAGACCCTGACCTGCTCCGAGCTGACCCACATCCTCGAGAACTTCACCCACGGCACCGCGCTTCCCTCCTGGACGGCGGATTCCGAGGCGAAGCAGGCTCTGGTGGACTACGTGGTCTCCGTCACCGATCCCAGCGAGCCCACTTTCATTCCGGTTGAGGACCGCATCGCCGTGTTCGACCTGGACGGCACGCTGTTCTGCGAGACCGATCCCAACTACTTCGACTACACCCTGCTGAAGTACCGGGTCCTGGAGGATCAGGAGTACAAGGACAAGGCCTCCGACTTCGAGCGCGAGGTGGCCTCCAAGATCAAGGAGCAGAACGAGAGCGGCAAATCCTTCTCCGGCCTTGAGGTGGACCACGGCAAGGCTGTTTCCACCGCCTTCGCCGGCATGACCGTCGACGAGTTCAACGCCTACATTCAGGAGTTCAAGAAGCAGGCCATGCCCTCCTACGACGGCATGAAGCGGGGCGAGGGTTTCTATAAGCCCATGGTGGAGGTGGTGGAATACCTCCAGCTGAACGGCTTCACCGTGTACATCGTCTCGGGCACCGACCGGCTCATCGTCCGCGGCATCCTGTGGGACAACGTGCTGAACATCCCGAACCGCCAGATCATCGGCTCCGACGAGATCATCGTCTCCGACAACCAGAACGGCGCCGACGGCCTGAACTACGTCTTCACAGAGGGCGACCGGCTGATCCTGGGCGGGCAGTTCCTCATCAAGAACCTGAAGATGAACAAGGTCTCCGTCATCATGCAGGAGATCGGTCAGCAGCCCGTGCTGTCCTTCGGCAACTCCACCGGCGACTCCAGCATGGCGGAATACGTCACCAGCGGCAACAAGTACCCGTCCCTGGCATTCATGCTCTGCTGCGACGACACCGAGCGCGAGAACGGCTCCGAATCCAAGGCCGCGAAGATGTTCGACCTCTGCGAGGAGTTCGACTGGGTGCCGGTTTCCATGAAGAACGACTGGACCACCATCTACGGCGCGGGCGTCGTGAAGAAATAAGCCCGGAAAAACAGGATTATGAAAAAAGCTCCTGTGCGGTCAATCCCGCATGGGAGCTTTTACCGTTAAGGGGAAAATCAGCCCCGGCCGTTTCGCTTTTCTTCCGCCGCCCGGATGAAGCCGAGGAACAGCGGATGGGGCTTGTTCGGCCTCGATTTGAACTCCGGGTGGAACTGCACGCCCACGTAAAACGGGCGCTCCGTCAGCTCCACCGTCTCCACCAGCCTCCCGTCCGGGGAGAGTCCGGAGAGGGTCAGACCGGCGTTCTGCAGGAGCTCCCGGTAGTCGTTGTTGAATTCATAGCGGTGGCGGTGCCGCTCGGAGATGCTTGTCTTCCCGTAGCACCGCTCCATCGCCGTGCCGGAAACGATCTCGCAGGGATACGCTCCCAGCCGGAGGGTGCCGCCCTTGTCGATGTCGTCGCTCTGGCCGGGCATGAAGTCGATGACCCGGTGCGGCGTGTCCGGATCGAATTCTCCGGAGTGGGCGTCGGACAGCCCTGCCATGCTCCGGGCGTATTCGATCACCATGATCTGCATGCCGAGGCAGATCCCGAAGCAGGGGACGCATCTCTCCCGGGCGTATTTCACCGCGGCGATCATGCCGTCGATGCCGCGGGCGCCGAAGCCTCCGGGGACGATGATCCCGTCCGACTGCCCCAGGATCTCACGGGCGTTATCGTCCGTCAGGGTCTCCGAATCGATCCAGTCTATGGAGACCTCCGCGCCGAGAGCGTAGCCCGCGTGACGGAGCGCCTCGGCCACGGAGAGATAGGCGTCGTGCAGGGCCACGTACTTGCCGACAAGGGCGATTTTCACCCTGCCCGGACAATGCTCGATCCGCCCGACCATCTCCCGCCAGTCGGTCAGGTCCGGCTCCGGGGCGTCGATCCCCAATTCCCGGCAGACCACCGCGGAAAAATTCGATTTCTCCAGCATCAGCGGCGCTTCGTACAGGCTCGGCAGGGTGATGTTCTCGATGACGCAGTCCCCGGGCACGTTGCAGAACATGGCGATCTTTTTGAAAATCGCGCTCTCCAGGGGCCGGTCGCAGCGGAGGACGATGAGGTTCGGGTGGATGCCCATGCCCTGAAGCTCCTTCACGGAGTGCTGGGTGGGCTTGGATTTGTGCTCGTCGGAGCCGGAGAGATAGGGCACCAGCGTCACGTGGATGAAGAGGCTGTTCTCCCGTCCCACCTCAAGGGAGATCTGCCGCACGGCCTCCAGAAAGGGCTGGCTCTCGATGTCGCCGATGGTGCCGCCGATCTCCGTGATGACCACGTCCGCGTCGGAATGGCGGCCCACGCTGTATACGAATTCCTTGATCTCATTGGTGATGTGCGGGATCACCTGCACCGTGGAGCCCAGATATTCGCCCCGCCGCTCCTTGTTCAGCACATTCCAGTACACCCGGCCGGAGGTCAGGTTGGAGAAGCGGTTCAGGTCCTCGTCGATGAAGCGCTCGTAGTGCCCGAGGTCCAGATCCGTTTCCGCGCCGTCCTCGGTGACGTAGACCTCCCCGTGCTGATAGGGGCTCATGGTGCCGGGATCCACGTTGATGTAGGGATCCAGCTTCTGCGCCGCCACCTTCAGCCCCCGGGCCTTGAGCAGTCTGCCCAGCGACGCCGCCGTGATGCCCTTGCCGAGCCCGGACACCACGCCGCCGGTCACAAAGATATATTTCGTCATGTGAAGCCTCCCATGCTCCGTGACAGTTATGAATTCGCTCCGCGAATGCAGACAGGTATGGTTTTGCTTTGCAAAAGTGATGAGTTAAAAAGACGGGCTGTCAGCCTTTTTCCTTTGCTTTCATCGTTTTTACCGAGGAAACAAGCATCCGGCGAAGCTCAATGATTTTCCCGCGTATCGCGCAAAAATCCGGTTCGGTAATGCTTCCGACCTCGTGCAGCAGATCGAGCCAGTAATCGCTCTCGTTGCACTCCTTCAGAGCGATTTCCAGCTTTGAAATGAAGTCCTTCGTGCTCTGGGCATATTGAGCTTCGTAAACATTTGCTCCGACCGATGTACCGGCCCGCATCAGCTGATTCACCAAAGCAGCCTCGACTCCGTTCTTTCGCAGTTCGCGGCACAGCAGAACAACCTGAATCGCGTATTCCTTCGCCTTGCTTCTCAGAATACTGTCCGCCAATTCGCATTCCTCCTCCCAAACCCGCCGCAGGCGGTCATAACCCGGCAAAGCCGATCCTCACAGACGCGAAGCGTCCTGTCACTGTTCGCTCTTTCTCACTCCCACTCCACCGTGGCCGGGGGCTTGGACGTGATGTCGTACACCATCCGGCTGACGTTCCGGACCTCGTTGGTGATCCGGTTCGAGGCCTTTGCCAGGACCTCGTAGGGCAGGCGGGACCAGTCGGCGGTCATGAAATCGTCGGTGGAGACCGCGCGGAGGGCCACCGTGTATCCGTAGGTCCGGGCGTCTCCCATGACTCCGACGGTGCGGGAATCGGTCAGGACGGCGAAATACTGATTGGTCTCCCGCTCCAGCCCCGCGGCGGTGATCTCCTCCCGGAAAATCGCGTCGCACTCCCGCAGGGTCGACAGCTTTTCCTCCGTGATTTCCCCGAGGACGCGGATGGCCAGTCCCGGACCGGGGAAGGGCTGACGCCACACCAGCTCGTATGGAATCCCCAGTTCCAGTCCCGCCGCCCGCACCTCGTCCTTGAAGAGCAGGCGCAGAGGCTCCACGATCTCGTCGAAGTCGATCACCGAGGGCAGACCTCCCACGTTGTGGTGGCTCTTGATGGCGGCCGCGTCCCCGAATCCGCTCTCCACCACGTCCGGATAGATGGTCCCCTGCACCAGCACGTGGACGTGCCCGATCCTTTTCGCCTCCTCCTCGAAGACCCGGATGAACTCCTCCCCGATGATCTTCCGCTTCCGCTCCGGCTCCGTCACGCCGGCCAGCCTTGAAAGGAACCGCTCTCCGGCGTTCACCCGGACGATGTTCATGTCGAACTTCTCCCGGAAGGTCTTCTCGACGATGTCGCCCTCGTCCTTCCGGAGCAGGCCGTGGTCTACAAAGACGCAGATCAGATTGTCCCCGACGGCCCGGTGAAGGAGCACCGCCGCCACGGAGGAATCCACCCCGCCGGAGAGGGCGCAGAGGACCTTTTTCCCGGCGAGCCCGGCCCGGTACTTCTCCACCGAAGACCGCACGAAGTCCCCCATGGTCCAGTCGCCGGAGCAGCCGCAGACGGTGAAGAGGAAGTTTTTGAGCATGGTCTTCCCGTATTCCGTGTGCATGACCTCGGGATGGAACTGCACGCCGTACAGCCGCCGTTCTTCATCCGCAATCGCCGCCGCCGGGCAGTGCTCCGTGGTGCCGATCACCGAAAAGCCGTCGGGGACGCGCTTCACGTAGTCCGTGTGGCTCATCCAGACCGTGCTTTTTTCCGGGATCCCTTCGAACAGAGGGGATTTTTTTCGGATCAGCTCCACCCTGCCGTACTCCGAAATCGAGCCCGCGGAGTCCACCTCGCCGCCCTCCAGCCATGCCAGGAGCTGGCACCCGTAGCAGATGCCGAGCACCGGGATCCCCAGGGAGAGGAGCTCCCGGTCACAGTGCGGAGAGGCGGGATCGTAGACGGAATTGGGCCCGCCCGTGAAGAGAATCCCGGAATAGCCCGCTGCCCGGATCTCATCGGGGGAGGTTTTATACGAACGGATCTCGGCAAACACATGATGCTCCCGCACGCGCCGCGCAATGAGCTGATTGTACTGGCCGCCGAAGTCCAGCACGAGAATTTTGTCCATGTTCAGATTGTCCTTTCTTCCGATTGACCTGCATATCCGGTCCGGTCTGCTCGGATGATCCCGTCGGCGACCTCACGCCGGGTCACGCACCGGTCCATGGCCTGCTTCTCGATGAACCGGTGCGCCTCCGCCTCGTCCATGCCGCGGGTGCGGATCAGGATCCATTTGGCACGGTTGACGAGGCGTATTTCTTCCATCTTTTCCTCCAGGGTGAGGGACTTCTTCTCCGCTTTCCGGAGCCGTTCCCTGGCGCTCCGCATCCAGGACAGGGCGGTCGAGACGGCGCTTTTCGACGCGGGCTTCGACAGGACGAACACCCCGCATCGGCCCAGCCTCTCCTCCGTCTCCGCGTACAGCTCCGCCCGGACCAGAAAGAGCACGACGCATCCGCCCGAGGAGGAATCGATGGCGTACCGCACGCCGCTGTCGTCCGGCAGGGGAGAGTTGATGAGAACGAGGTCAAATTCCCGCTCTGCCGCCGCCCGTTTCGCCGCCGATACGTCCGATACGGTCCGAAGGGGCCGGTATCGCTCCTCCGGCAGCAGGGAGACCAGAGCCTCCTCCGTCCTCCCCGGCGCGGAAACCAGCAGAACGCTGTATCCGCGGTCTTCGTCAGTCATGGATCCTCCCTCCCTTCCCCTGTGGTTGCGTGATTTTCATGTCACTCCGCGCCGTAGGCCTTCCGCACGGCCGGGGGCAGGCAGTCCCGGATGAATCCGCTGTCCCGGGCGAGGATACGGGCTGACGGAAGATCTGCGGGCAGACGCCTTCCGTCAAGGGGCTCTCCCTCGGGAGGCAGGACCGCGCCGGTTTTGTATCCCTCCAGTCCCGCCCGGATCAGGAGCGTCAGGGCGAGATAGGGATTCGCGCCGGGATCCGGGGAGCGCAGCTCGGCCCGGTTCCGCCCTTCCGGGATCCAGACGAGGCGGGAGCGGTCCCTTCCCGACCAGGCGGCGCTGTTGTCCCGTCCTGCCAGCCGCCTGCAGGAGTCCTCCGTCGGATTGAGAAAGGCCGTCATGGTGTCGAGGAAGGAGAGGATCCCGGCGGTCACCGCTCCGAGGGAGTCTTCCGCGGATCGCACGGAGTAGTTGACGTGGCATCCGTTCCCCGGCTCTCCGTCCAGCGGCTTCGGGGAGAAATCCGCCGCGAGGCCGTTGCGGTGTGCCGCGGTCCGGACCACGGTCTGGAAGGTCATGGCGTTGTCCGCGGCGGAGAGGGCGTCGGAAAAGCGGAAGTCGATCTTGTTCTGGCCCGGACCCTCCTCGTGGCAGGAGCTCTCCGGGCGGATTCCCATCTGCTCCAGGGTCAGGCAGACCTCCCGCCGGATGTTCTCCCCCCGGTCCTCGGGCGCGATGTCCATATAGCCCGCCCGGTCGTAGGGGATTTTCGTGGGCCGTCCGTCCTCGTCCGTGCGGAAGAGGTAAAAGGTCTGCTGCAGGCCGAAGAGGAAGGAGAGCCCCGCCTCCTCCGCTTCCCCTGCCGCCGCTCGGAGCAGGCTCCGGGTGTCCGCGGGATGGGGCGTCCCGTCCGTCTGCGCCACAGTCGAATACATCCGCACCACCCGGCCGTGCTCCGGACGCCAGGGAAGGACCGACAGCGTCGCGGGATCGGGGCGCAGGGACAGACTGGATTCCCCTTCAAAACCGCAGACGGCGGAGGGATAAAAAGGAATCCCCCCGTCGAAGGCCCGCTCCAGCTCGTCGGGCATGATGGAAATGTTCTTCTGCCGTCCGTACACGTCGCAGAAGGCCAGGCGGATGAACTTCACGTCCTCCTCGCGGACGTATTCCAGCACTTCGTCTTTTGTGTAATTCATGATTCGCTCCTGTCAGTTCTCCACGTACATTCTGCGGTACGGATTCGCGCTGTCCGGCGTCACTACGGTGAAGGGTGAGTCGAGGATCTCCCCGGCGTCCTTCCCGAACAGGGCGGCGTAGGCTTCGATATACGGCCTGAGCGCCTCCATGTCCTCCGGAGACGCGGGCCTTGCCGTGACCTGCGGGGGAAGGACGATCCCGCCGCACGTCCCGCGCAGGACCATCCGTCCGCCGTGCATGCCGGTGCAGGGGAAGTCCCCCACGATCCTTCTTCCGTCCGCGTTCAGGCCCAGCACAAGGATGACGCCGCCCGCCTGATACTCCCCGAGAAAGCTCCCCGCGCATCCGCCGATCACCAGAACGGGAACCTTATCTTTGTATTCCTTCATGTGGATCCCGGCGCGGTATCCGGCGTCGTCCCGGACAAAGATCTCTCCGCCCCGCATGGCGTATCCCGCCGCGTCCCCGATGCTTCCGTGAACGACGATCCGTCCGCCGTTCATGGTGTCGCCCACCGCGTCCTGGGCGTTTCCGTCCACCGTGATCTCCGCGCCGTTCAGATACGCGCCGAGCGCGTTGCCGGGGATCCCGTCGATTTCGATGCGGACGCCGCTCATGCCCGCGCCGATGAACCGCTGGCCGAGGCATCCCGTGATCCGGACGGAATCACCCGCCCTCCGGACCGCCTCGTTCAGCGCCCGGTGATCCGGATCCTTTGCGTAAAGCGTCGTCATGAGGCACCTCCGAATTTTTTTCTCCGTTCCCCGTATGAGAAGGCCGCCGTGGTTGCCGAATGCTTCAGAAGCTCGAAATCGAGCGTGTCGAGCGGGATCCTCTCCCGGATCAGGGAGGTGTAGATTCCCGCCCGCTCTTCGCATCCGATGAGGGCAAAGCCCGTGAGAAAGCCGTCCTTCGTACAGAGCCGTCTGATCCGTCCCGGTCCGCGCTCCTCCCAGATCTCGCATCCCTCGGGAGCCGATCCCGCGGTCAGGCTGTGCAGGCCGAAGAAGCCGACCGCGTTGAGGGGAACGGCGTTTTCAAACGTCCGCTCTCCGCCCGCCATGTTGACTCCGGCACATTCTCCCTGAAGCCGGGCGTTCGGCAGGATGGCAAGCACGCGGCTTGTTCCCGTTGAGCTGTCAAACCCTTCCGCGCAGTCTCCGGCGGCGTAAACATCCGGAATGCTCGTCCGCATGCGGGAGTCCACGATGATCCCGCGGTTTACCGCACCGCCGATGTCCTTTACAAGGGCGGTGTTCGCGCGTACGCCGACCGCCAGGACAAGGATGTCGAAATCGACCGTTTTCCCGCTCTTCATCACGGCGCGGCTCTTCTCGAACCGGTCCGCCGTGTCGCCCAGCAGGAAGGAGATCCCGTGTTCCTCCAGCTTTTCCTGCATCAGGGCCGCGCCCTCCTCGTCGAGGATGCTGGACAGGACCCGCGGGGCGAGATCGCAGACCGTGAGGGACCCGACGCGCTCCGCCAGCCCTTCCGCGCATTTCAGTCCGATCAGCCCCGCCCCGACGATCAGCACCCGGCTGTCCTCACCGACCGCGGCGTCGAGGTCCAGCATGTCGTCCAGCGTCATGAAGGAGAACTTCTTTTCTACCGTTTCAAGTCCCGACATGGGAGGTACGAAGGGAGAGGAGCCGGCCGCGACGCAGAGCTTCGTGTACGGCAGGCCGGTCCCGTCGTCCAGCGTCACGGTTTTCTTCTCCGGATCAATCCCGACGGCCTTTTTGCCGTAAAGGACCTTACATCCGTTTTTCTCATAGAAATCCGCCGGACGCTGGCTCATGCTCCCGGGGCTTGCCTTTCCTTCCAGCGCGTAGGAGATGAGCGGCCGGCAGTAGGCGGGGTACCGTTCGCCGGAGATCACGGCGATCGGGGATTCCCCGTCGATCGAGCGGATTCCCTCGATACAGGAGACCGCCGCCGTTCCGTTGCCGATGATGACATAGTGTTCCATGCCCTTACCTCTCCTCATAGACGATCGCGCGGTTGGGACAGCCCTTCACGCACGCAGGTTCTCCGCAAGCGTTCGAAAGACACAGCTCGCATTTCTGCATCACGCCGTCCTCCGCCGGAGCCAGCGCGCCGAAGGGACAGACGAGGACGCAGGTAAAGCAGCCCACGCACCGGGTCCTGTCGATCCGGATCACGCCGTCCTCTCCCTGAGAGAGCGCTCCCGCGATACAGCATTTCACGCAGATCGGATCGGCGCAGTGGCGGCAGGAGACGGCCCAGGTTGCGCGCTCGTCCCCTTCGATGTGGATGCGCGGGAAGATCGGCTTCCCCTTGAGCGCGGACGCCATGTCGGATCTGCCGGAATTGGCGAAGGCGCAGTTGTATTCGCAGAGATGGCAGCCGAGACACCACTCTTCGTTGACATAAATTCTTTTCATATTCACTCCCCCGCATGGGCGATCCCGAGGATCTCAAGCTCCTTTTCCGTCATGCCGACGCCGCGGAGCATGAGCCGGTTGCCGCGCAGGGCCTCCACCGAGTTGATCCCCATGCCGCCCATAAGCTCCATGATCTCGTGCCGCCAGGCCGTCATGAGGTTCACAAGGCGTTCCGCGCCCACGTCCGGGTTGAGCCGCTTCACCAGCTCCGGCCGCTGAGTGGCGATGCCCCAGTTACACCGTCCGGTCTGGCAGGTGCGGCAGAGATGACAGCCCATGGCGATCAGAGCAGCCGTGGCGATATAGCAGGCGTCCGCGCCGAGGGCGACGGCCTTCACCACGTCCGCCGCGGAGCGGATGCTGCCCCCGACGACGAGCGAGACGTCGCCCCGGATCCCCTCGTCCCGCAGACGTTTGTCCACGGAGGCCAGGGCCAGCTCGACGGGGATGCCCACGTTGTCCCGGATCCTCGTGGGAGCCGCGCCCGTACCGCCCCGGAAGCCGTCGACGGCGATGATGTCCGCGCCGGAGCGGGCGATTCCCGAGGCGATGGCGGCGATGTTGTGGACAGCGGCGACCTTGACAATCACCGGCTTTTTGTATTCCGTCGCCTCCTTGAGGGACAGGACCAGCTGCCTCAGATCCTCGATGGAGTAGATGTCGTGGTGAGGCGCCGGGGAGATGGCGTCGGAGCCCTCGGGGATCATGCGCGTCCGGCTGACGTCCCCGACGATCTTCGCCCCGGGCAGGTGTCCTCCGATCCCGGGCTTCGCGCCCTGTCCCATCTTGATCTCGATGGCTGCCCCCGCGTTCAGATAGTCCTCATGCACCCCGAACCGCCCGGACGCCACCTGAACCACGGTGTTCGCTCCGTACCGGTAAAAATCCTCGTGGAGCCCGCCCTCACCCGTGTTGTAGAGGATCCCCAGCTTCTCCGCCGCCCGGGCCAGGGAGGCGTGGGCGTTGTAGGAGATGGATCCGTAGCTCATGGCGGAGAACATCACGGGCATGGACAGCTCGATCTGCGGGGGAAGGGTCGTGTCGAGGGAGCCGTCCGGCCGTCTGGTGATTCTGTCCGGCTTTTTTCCGAGAAAGACCCGGGTCTCCATGGGCTCCCTCAGCGGATCAATGGGGGGATTGGTCACCTGCGAGGCGTTCACGAGCATCTTGTCCCAGTAGACCGGGAGCGGATTCGGATTGCCCATGGAGGAGAGGAGTACCCCGCCCGAGGACGCCTGCTTGCAGATTTCCTTAATGGAGGAGCTCTGCCAGTTGGCGTTTTCCCGGAAGGTATTGGGGTTCTTTACGATCTTCAGCGCCCTTGTGGGACAGAGGGACACGCACCGCTGACAGTCCACGCACCTCGTCTCGTCCGAGAGCATGAGCCCGCGCTCCCCGTCGTACCGGTGCACCTCGTTGGCGCACTGTCTTTCGCACACACGGCAGGCGATGCAGCGGGTCTCGTTCCGCACGACCTCAAATTCCGGCTGGAAGTATTCGACGGACATTATTCCTCGCCTCCCTTCACTCTCACGATCACGGGCTCGCCTCCCGCGGGATAGCGGATCCGCCCGGCTTCCGGATCCATGGCGCGGATGGCGGCCTCCTCGCTGGCGATGTACACCCGGGAGCCGTGCTCGCCCACCACCATGGACCGCAGCTTCAGCCGGTCGTTCAGGGCCATGAGCCCGCCGTCGAAGCCCAGAATGATGGAGAACGGCCCGGTGACGAGAAGGGAAGGGAAGACCGTCCGCAGATACCGGAGCTTGTCCCGCTTTTCCTGATCGGCTTCCCCTTCGATGGACGACCAGAACGGAGCCGCCACGACGGACGCCGCTTCCCCGAGGGTCAGTCCCTGACGGCGGAGCAGGTAGTCCATGATATAGGTGATGACCTCCGTGTCGGTCTGCAGGGTGCATTTGTAGCCGAACATCTCGATCCAGCGGCGGTTGGCGTCGTAGGAGGAGATCTCCCCGTTGTGGACCACCGACCAGTCCAGCAGCGTGAAGGGATGCGCGCCGCCCCACCAGCCGGGGGTGTTCGTGGGATACCGCCCGTGAGCCGTCCATGCGTACCCGGCGTATTCCTCCAGACGATAGAACTCCGCCACGTCCTCGGGATAGCCCACGGCCTTGAAGGCGCCCATGTTCTTCCCGGAGGAGAAGACGTATCCGCCCCGCCGCTCGGTGTTGATCCTCATGACCGTGCGCACGACGAATTCCCGCTCATCCACCTGCTCCGCCGCCAGGTGTGATTTCAGCGGGTCCACGAAATACCGCCAGATCACCGGCTCGTCCGTCACCGTGGGGATCTTCCGCGTCGGGACGATCTCGCTCTTCACGATCTCGAAGCGCTCCTTCAGATAGACCTCGCAGTCCTTGCGGGCCGTCCGGTCGTCGAAAAAGAAGTGCAGGGCGTAGAAATCACGATACTCCGGATAGATCCCGTAGCCCGCGAACCCGCCGCCCAGACCGTTGGACCGCTCGTGCATGGGACGCATGGCCTCGGCCGTGAGGTTCCCGGGGATCATCCCGCCGTCCCGGTCGATCACCGCGGCGATGGCGCACCCTGAGGGGATCCGGACCTCTCCTTCCAGTCTCATGGTGTTCCTCCGAAAAAAGAAAACGCGCCCATCCCGAAAAAACCGGAATGAACGCCTTTGCTCATTTGACCGTATTATACGGGATTTCATCGGGCTTGTCAAGGGGGAGGCCGTAAATTCGATCGAATAAATATTCATGGACATGCGGTCTGGATTTTGTGCAGTTTAACGACGGGAATCCTATTGACAGAACGGGGACGGTGGTGTATAATACGGCCATGGAAGGCAAAGGCGTCTTCGCGGATCGGATCTGCGGAGGCGTTTTCTGTTTCAGTCACATATTTATGCAAAAAAAGGCAAAGGCGTCTTTTTCCGGAAATCCGGGGAGGTGTCTTTGCCTTTCTTTGATACCGTTCTCAATCTAAAAGCTGACTGCATGGGTTCTGTATGCTTCATGCAGGGTGCGAATCGCCTTGCGATGAGCTCGCGTACAATAACTCTGATAAGGTTGGATAGCTGAATTGGTGTGCCAAAGCTTCAGCTTCACTTCATTGGTACAGCCAATTCTCTTTCCCACTAAGAGAGTTCTTTGCCAGGCTTTCTGCGAAAGAAAGCCGCGTTCTCCTTTTAGCATGAGATCCGTATAATTCAGGTGCCTTGCGGGGCAGGAGGAATTCAAAATGGCGGCAAACGTACAGGAAACATTCGGCAGCATGGTCTTCGACGACAGAGTGATGAAAGCAAATCTTCCGGCGAAGGTCTACGCCTCCCTCCGGAAAACCATCGACGAGGGCGCGGAGCTGGACGTGGCCGTGGCAAACGCCGTGGCCGACGCCATGAAGGACTGGGCCGTCTCGAAGGGCGCGACACACTTCACCCACTGGTTCCAGCCGCTGACCGGCATCACGGCGGAAAAGCACGACTCCTTCATCTCCCCGGCTCCGGACGGCGGCGTGATCATGGAGTTCTCCGGCAAGGAGCTCATCAAGGGCGAGCCGGACGCGTCCTCCTTCCCCTCCGGCGGACTGAGGGCGACCTTCGAGGCGAGAGGCTACACCGCCTGGGACCCCACGTCCTACGCCTTCATCAAGGGGAAGACCCTCTGCATCCCCACAGCCTTCTGCTCCTACGGCGGGCACGCGCTGGACAAGAAGACGCCCCTGCTGCGCTCCATGGAGGCCATCAACCGGCAGGCGATGCGCATTCTCCGGCTCTTCGGAAACACCGACGTCAAGCGCGTCACCACCTCCGTGGGACCGGAGCAGGAGTATTTCCTCATCGACCGGAAGCTCTACGAGCAAAGACCCGATCTGCGCTATACCGGCCGGACCCTCTTCGGCGCGAAGCCTCCCAAGGGACAGGAGATGGACGACCACTACTTCGGCGTCATCAAGCCGAGAGTCGCCGCCTACATGGAGGAGCTGAACGAGGAGCTCTGGAAGCTGGGGATCCTGGCCAAAACGGAGCACAACGAGGTGGCTCCGGCTCAGCACGAGCTGGCTCCCATCTATTCCACCACCAACGTTGCGACGGACCACAATCAGCTCACCATGGAGATCATGCAGAAGGTGGCGGCGAAGCACGGGCTGGTCTGCCTGCTCCACGAAAAACCCTTTGCCGGGGTCAACGGCTCCGGCAAGCACAACAACTGGTCCATCGCCACGGACACGGGGGTCAACCTCCTCTCCCCGGGCGAGACGCCGTATGAGAACGCGCAGTTTCTGACCTTCCTCTGCGCCGTGATCCAGGCGGTGGACGACTACGCCGACCTGCTCCGGATCTCCGTGGCTACGGCGGGGAACGATCACCGGCTCGGCGCGAACGAGGCTCCTCCGGCGGTGGTTTCCATGTTCCTCGGCGACGAGCTGACCGCGATCCTCGACGCCATCGAGGAGGACCGGCCCTACAGCGCGGCGGAGAAGACCGTCATGAAGCTGGGCGCGGACGTGCTCCCGAAGTTCAGCCGGGACGCCACGGACCGCAACCGGACCTCGCCCTTCGCCTTCACGGGCAACAAGTTCGAGTTCCGGATGCTGGGCTCCTCCAACTCCATCGCCTGCGCCAACATCATGCTCAACGCCGCGGTGGCCGAGAGCCTGAGACAGTACGCGGACCGTCTGGAAGCTGCGGACGATTTTGAAACCGCCCTGCACGACCTGATCCGGGACACGGTGTCCGCCCACAAGAGGATCCTCTTCAACGGCAACGGCTACGACGACGCCTGGATCAAGGAGGCCACGGAGGTCCGCGGACTGCCCAACTACCGCACCACGCCCGACTGCTTCCCGGAGCTCTTGTCCGAGAAGAACGTCTCGATGCTCACCTCCCACGGCGTCTTTACCCCGGCGGAGCTGCGGTCCCGGTACGAGATCATGCTGGAGAACTACTGCAAGACCGTGCTGATCGAAGCGAACACCATGATCGACATGGCGAAGCGGCAGATCCTCCCGGCGGTCTCCTCCTATGCCGCCTCCCTGGCCTCCGACATCGCGGCGAAGCGCTCCGTGTCCGAGCCTCTGTCCTGCCGGTACGAGGTCCGGACCGCCTCCACCCTGTCGAGGCTGGCGGACTCCATCGCCGACCGGGTGGACGAGCTGGAAGCGGCGGCGGACAGTGCGCGGAAGATCGATGAGATCGGGGCGCAGTCCTTCGCCATCCGGGATCACGTCCTCGGGAGCATGACGGCCCTGAGAGCACTCTGCGACGAGGCCGAAACCGTCACCGCGGCGGAGTACTGGCCCTTCCCGACGTATGGGGAGCTGCTGTTCGGAGTCAACTGAAAAGAAGTGATGAGCGCTTCGCGCGTTGAGAGTGAGGATTGCTCCGCAAGTGATGATTCGCTTCGTGAAGCCTGAGAGACGGAGAAAACGGTTTCGCTGTCCCGTCTCCCCAAAGTGCCGAAGGCACTCATCACTTGCTGAAGGCAATCCTGACTGTTAACATTTGCGAGGTAAATTCATAACTCGAAAAAAGGATCGTTTATCATGACATATTCCTCCGTAAACACCATCTGGGTTCTGCTTGGCGCGGCCCTCGTATTCTTCATGCAGGCCGGATTTTCCATGTGCGAGGCCGGCTTTACCCGCGCAAAGAACACCGGAAACATCCTCATGAAGAACCTCATGGATTTCTGCATCGGAACCCCGGCGTTCTGGCTCGCGGGCTTCGGCATCATGTTCGGATCGGGCACGGCGCTCTTCGGGCGGATCGATCCCTTCATCCTGGGCGATTACAGCCACATCCTCCCCGCGGGCGTCCCGCTCTGGGCGTTCGCCATCTTCCAGACCGTCTTCTGTGCCACTTCGGCGACCATTGTGTCCGGTGCGATGGCGGAGCGGACGAAATTCTCGGCGTACTGTATCTACTCCCTCTGCATCTCGCTCTTCATCTATCCCGTTTCCGGGCACTGGATCTGGGGAGGAGGATGGCTCTCCGCGCTCGGCTTCCACGATTTCGCGGGCTCGACCTGCGTGCACATGGTCGGCGGCGTTTGTGCCTGCATCGGAGCGGCGATCCTCGGTCCCCGCATCGGCAAATACGGCCGGGACGGAAAACCGAAGGCGATCCTCGGCCACAATCTGACGGCGGCGGCGCTCGGCGTGTTCATCCTTTGGTTCTGCTGGTTCGGTTTCAACGGTGCGTCCACCGTGGGCATGGATTCCGACGCGCTGGTCGTCTCCGCGGGCCTGGTCTTCTTCAACACCAATCTATGCGCGGCGGTCGCCTGCTGCACCACCCTGATTACGACGTGGATCCGCTACAAGAAGCCCGATGTCTCCATGACCTACAACGCGGCGCTCGCGGGGCTGGTCGGGATCACGGCGGGATGCGACGCGGTCTCCCCCCTCGGCGCGGCGGTCATGGGCCTCTGTTTCGGCCTTGTCATCGTCTTCACTGTGGAGTTCTTCGATAAGGTCGCAAAGATCGACGATCCGGTCGGCGCGATTTCCGTCCACGGGATCTGCGGCGCGCTGGGTACGATTCTCACGGGCTTCTTCGCCACGGGCGTTTCCACTGAGAAGGGCGTCTTTTACGGCGGAGGATTCCGTTTCCTCGGCGTGCAGGCGCTCGGAGTCGTGACGGTGGCGGCATATGTGGCAGTCATCATTACGATCGTTTTCCTGATCCTCAAAAAGACCATCGGGCTCCGTGCCGATCCCGCGGACGAGGTCCAGGGTCTCGACATTTCGGAGCATGGACTTCTGACTGCCTATGCGGGATTCGCCCTGTCGCCCGATACCTCGAGCTTTGACGGCGAATCCGCGCCCATTGTCGTGACCGGCGACACCCCGCCCGCCGAGGCCGTCCCGGTGAAGCGCGTTCCCTCGTTCGAGGAAGGGACGCCGAAGTTCACCAAAATCGAGATCATCTGCAAGGAAAGCCGGTTCGAATCGCTGAAAAACGCCATGACCGACCTCGGCATCACGGGCATGACCGTTTCCCACGTCCTCGGCTGCGGACAGCAGAAGGGGAGGACGGAATATTACCGCGGCGTTGCGGTGGAGGCGACGCTTCTGCCGAAGGTTCAGGTGGACATCGTCGTGTCGAAGATCCCGGTCCGCGCGGTGATCGAGACGGCGAAGAAGGTCCTCTACACCGGTCACATCGGAGACGGAAAGATCTTCGTCTACGACGTTGAGAACGTCGTGAAGGTCCGGACCGGAGAAGAAGGCTACGACGCCCTGCAGGACGTGGAATAACGGAGGAGTGCCATGTGTTCCATCATGACCTGTTACCGGAGCTCGGTCTCCCGGGAGGAGTTCCTTTCGGGGTTTGACCGCACGAAATCCCGCGGACCGGACGACAGCCGGATCGTGGAGCGGGACGGCGTTCTCCTGGCGTTTCACCGTCTCGCCATCATGGGTCCCACCCCCGAGGGGATGCAGCCCTTCGAGCGGGACGGCTCCCTTCTGGTCTGCAACGGCGAGATCTACGGCTTCGGGAAGCTGAGAGAACAGCTAGTCCGAAAAGGATATACCTTCGCGAGCGATTCGGACTGCGAGATCCTTCTGCCCCTCTGGTTCGAGTACGGGCCGGACATGTTTCCGATGCTCGACGCGGAGTTTGCCTGCGTGATCTGGGACGGGAGGACGAAGGAGTTCGTCGCGGCGCGGGATCCCATCGGCATCCGGCCTCTGTTCTATGGGTATGGAGCGGACGGAAAGATCCTGTTCGCGTCCGAGGCGAAGAACCTGGTCGGGCTGACGGACCGCGTGATCCCCTTCCCGCCGGGATGTTACTGGAAGGGCGGAGCGTTTGTCCGGTACTGCGACATCGCGAAGCCGGAGAGAATCGTCCGGGATCCGCTCGATACGGTCTGCCGGGGCATCCGGGAAAAGCTGATTGCCGGGGTGGAAAAACGCCTTGTCGCGGACGTTGAGGTGGGATTTCTGCTCTCGGGCGGCCTCGATTCTTCTCTGGTGTGCGCCATCGCCCAGCGGAAGAGCAAAAAGCCGATCCGCACCTTCGCCATCGGGATGGAGAGGGACGCCATCGATCTGAAATACGCCCGGCAGGCGGCGGACTTCATCGGGAGCCGGCACACCGAGGTCATCATGACCCGGGAAGAGGTCCTCGCCTCCCTTGAAACCGTGATCGCCGCCCTCGGGACCTGGGACATTACCACCATCCGCGCCAGCATGGGGATGTACCTCGTGTGCCGGGCGATTCACGAGACGACGGACATCCGGGTGCTCCTCACCGGAGAGATCTCGGACGAGCTGTTCGGCTACAAGTACACGGATTTCGCTCCCGACGCAGCGGCTTTTCAGGCGGAGGCGGAGAAGCGGATCCGGGAGCTGTACATGTACGACGTGCTCCGGGCGGACCGGTGCATCTCGGTGAACTCCCTCGAGGCCCGGGTCCCGTTCGGGGATCTGGATTTCGTGAAGTACGTCATGGCCCTTGATCCCGAAATGAAGCTGAACCGGTACGGAAAGGGGAAATACCTCCTGCGCCGGGCGTTTGCCGATGGGGACTGGCTTCCTCCCGAAATCCTCTGGCGGGAGAAGGCGGCGTTCTCGGACGCGGTGGGCCACTCCATGGTGGACGATCTGAAGGAATACGCCGAGGGGCTGTATTCCGATGAAGAATTTGAAGAAAAGCGGAAGGCGTATTCCCACTGCCCGCCCTTCACGAAGGAATCCCTCCTGTACCGGGAGCTCTTCGAGAAGCACTATCCCGGTCAGGCGGAGATGATCGGGGACTATTGGATGCCGAACCGGGCGTGGAAGGGCTGCGACGTGAACGATCCGTCTGCCAGAGTGCTTGCAAACTACGGAGACAGCGGGAAGTGAAACAGAGCGATGAGCGCTCCGCATGTGAGCAGTGACGATTGCCGGCGGCAAGTGATGAGCGCCCGGGGCACGTTGGGAGGAGAGAGGGAGAACGACTGCTTCTCCCAACTTCGCGGAGCAGATCATAACTTGCGAAGCAATCATAACTGTCAGCATTTGCGAAGCAAATTCATCACTCATCCCTTCGGAGGGTTTGTTTTGAGTATTCACGAAGAATGCGGCGTGTTCGGAGTGTTTTCTCCGGGGCCGGAGCCGGTTGACGCGGCGGGGATCGTCTATGGCGGTCTCTACGCCCTGCAGCACCGGGGACAGGAATCCTGCGGGATCGTGGTTTCGGACGACGGCGTGTTTGCCTCTCACAAGGATCTGGGACTGGTCGGGGAGGTCTTCACGCCGGAGACGCTTTCAAAGCTGCCCCGCGGGTCCATGGCGGTGGGGCATGTCCGGTACGCCACCACGGGCGGAGGGAACAACCGGGCCAACTGCCAGCCCGTCGAGGTCAACCACGTCAAGGGGCATATGGCCATCGCCCACAACGGCAACCTGTCGAACGCCGCGGAGCTGAGAAGCGCGCTGGAGCTGAACGGCGCGATCTTTCACACCACCTCGGACACCGAGACCATCGCCTACATGGTGACGCGGGAGAGGCTGAAAACCTCCTCCATCGAGGACGCGCTCTCCGCCGCCATGCCCTATCTCGACGGGGCGTATTCCCTCGTCCTCATGTCCCCGCAGAAGCTGCTCTGTGCCCGCGATCCCTACGGCTTCCGGCCCCTCTGTTACGGCAGGCGGGAGGACGGGATCTGGGTCGCGGCCTCGGAGTCCTGCGCGCTGAAGGCGGTCGGGGCTGCGTTCATCCGGGACGTTGAGCCGGGGGAGATCCTCGTTTTCACAAAGGAAGGCGTTATGTCCCGCCGGGAGCACTGCGGAGAGAGACCGCGGTGTTTCTGCGCGTTTGAGTACATTTATTTTGCCCGTCCGGATTCCGTGCTGGACGGGGTGAGCGTTCACCGGGCGAGAGTGGAGGCGGGTCGGATCCTGGCGCGGGAGTGCCCGGCGGAGGCGGATCTTGTGATCGGCGTGCCGGATTCGGGTCTCGACGCGGCGCTGGGGTTTGCGGAGGCGTCCGGGATCCCCTACGGCATCGGGCTCATCAAGAACAAGTATGTGGGCCGGACCTTCATCGCCCCGGAGGAGAGCGGACGGCTCGATCAGGTGAAGATCAAGCTCTCGGCCATTGAAGAGAGCGTGCGGGGGCGGCGGATCGTGCTGATCGACGATTCCATCGTGCGGGGGACCACCAGCGGCCGGATCGTGGGACTGCTGAGAGA
>Ga0256405_10003143_pt1 | contig 35132 bp, 36 predicted proteins | sample RumenRJG_02DNA_FD_189096 | JGI IMG/M metagenome (GOLD analysis project Ga0256405, IMG submission 189096) | Bovine rumen microbial communities from Lethbridge, Alberta, Canada - RJG_02 | ecosystem: Host-associated > Mammals > Digestive system > Stomach > Rumen | place: Canada: Alberta...
CGGTCTTTACCGGCAAGCATACCGACTTTGTCTTTGCCAGCATCGGCGAAAAGCTCGGCATGATCGGCTGTATCTTCGTTATCATCCTGCTCACGATCATCATCGTGCGCTGCGTCTATATCGGGCTCCACGCGGGCAGAATGTACGACATGCTCATCTGCATCGGCGTGGCCGGCGCACTCGCGTTCCAGACCTTTATCAACATCGGCATGTGCATCGGCATTATGCCCGTTATCGGCATCCCGCTGCCGTTCTTCTCCTACGGCGGCTCGTCGATGGTCACGCTCTTCTCGGCGGTCGGGCTGGTCTCAGGTGTGCGCTACAAGCCGAAGCCCGCGCACTTCTCGATGATCTACTGAGCCGAACAAAAAGCAAGTCTGATATTTCAGACTTGCTTTTTTGTTTCTTGTTATCTGTCACATCGAATAGGGCGGCTGCTGCGCGGCGGGGGCGACGATCACGGGCTTGCCGGCAAGCGCCATGTAGTACAGCACCATCGTCGTGTTGATATACGGCGCGGTCCAGATCATCACGGCATATCCGATGTAGGGCAGCCCGGCCAGCAGCTGCCAGCCGATAAAGCTCAGCTCCAGCACAAAGCATTCCCACTTGTGCCCCTTCATCATCTGCTTGCTCGCGCGGATGCAGTCCATCACGCCCATGTCGGGGTTGTCGATCAGGATGAACTTTGCCATCCGGTAGCGGTAGGTGGCGATGATACCGGGGATCACGAACAGCAGCGACCAGAGGAAAACGAACACGCCCTGCACCAGCGCAAGGAGGATCAGCTTGCCCGCGAGACCGAAGCCGTCAAGCAGGTTGCCGTATACCGCCCCGGCGTTCCGGATCGTGTTGAAAATAAAGATCAGGAAGCCGGCGCCGAAAATATACAGCACGGCGGAGATCACAAGATTGATGAGATAGGCGGAGGTGGGCGGTGTCATTTCCTCGCTGAGGCGGATCACAGACTGGTAATCGCCGTTGAGGTAATAGTTGACGTAGCTCATCGCTTCGTCATAGCTGATGTTCACGCCCATCACCGACTGGCTGAGCGTCGAGAGCAGGATGAAGACCAGAACATAGATCACCGCCGCCGTCAGCATCGAGGGCTTGGCGGTCTTGATGATCGTTCTGGCGTTGCTTTTCAAAAGAGGACGGTCTGTGTACATATATTTAGATCCTTTCTGTTTCTTTGCTGCCTATACTATATCACCCTGCGCCCGGGGATGTAAAGCGAAAGTTCCCGGTCGGACGAAGGGCGGCCTCTCCGCAAGGCAGGCGGGAAACAGATTTTTTTCTTGACAAGAGGGGGCGGCGGTGCTATGATAACAAAGCTTCCAAATGCGCGAGTGGTGGAATTGGCAGACTCGCTAGATTCAGGTTCTAGTGCTCACTCCGGGCGTGCGGGTTCAAGTCCCGCCTCGCGCACCACATTTTGACCTCAAATCGAAAGATTTGGGGTCAATTTTTATATTTCTGGGAACTTTTCAGGCAAGTTCATTTTTCGCCGTTTCTCACTTTCCTTCGACAAAGGGCCGATTTCTAACGTTTTTCTAACACTTTTCTAACGGGGCGTTAGAAGAGGCTGGATGCCATTTTTTCGGTCAAAAGCTGTTTTCTCTGCATATCCAGGTGTCCGTAAATGTTTGCGGTCATCTGAATATCGGCGTGACCCATGTATTCCTGCACATCTTTCAGCGTGAATCCGTTGTTAAGGAGCAGGCTGGCGCAGCTGTGCCGAAGCTCGTGAAAGCGGATATGCGGCAGATGGTTGTTCTTCAGGAGAAGCGAAAAATGGGAAGATACATAGTCCGGGGAAAAGGGCGTGCCGTTGGGCCACTTGAAGATAAAATCGTTTTCCTCGTAGTCAGCGCCGCAGAGCTTTCGGTTGATCCCTTCCTCGGTTTTGGCTTGGATGAAGATTTCCCTTGCCTCAGCTGACAGCGGAAAGGATCGGTGGCTGGAGCTGTTCTTGGTCTTGTCTTTGCAGACCGTAGTCGTGACCTTGGAAACGGTGTGCTTGATCGTGAGCCGCCCGGCGGTGAAATCCACGCTGTCCCATTTCAGCCCCAGGACTTCGCTCCGGCGCAGACCGTACAAGGCGGTGATCTTCACAAGGGGATAGATGAGATCGTCCCGGATCGCGTCAAACAGAGTTTTGAGCTGGTCGGCGCTGTAGTAGCTGGATTCATACCGCTGCTTCTTCGGAAGCTCGACGAATTGACAGGGATTCGTTTGCAGCATGCCGTTCTTCACCGCCTCATTCAAGGTTTGGAGGATAATGTTCTTATATTGCCGCAGAGAAGAGGGAGACAGGCCGCCCTTTCCGTCTTTGCGGCCTCTTGCTGCCTTTTCATCAAAAAAGGCTTGCAGATCGGATCGGGTGACCTCTTGAAGCAAAAGTCCGCTCTGATCGAAATAGGGGATCACCTGGGCGTTTGCCATCAGCTTATAGCCCTGAAAGGTCACAGAATCCACTCTGCGCTCCGCGACTTTCAGCCATGCCCGGATGTAGTCCGCAAACAAGATGTTGCTTACGGGCCTTGCTGGGGCTCTCTCGCACTCCAAAAGCGTCTCCCGCAAGAGCTGTTCCGCTTTCCGCTTGTTGCCTTTCACATCAAGCCCGGTAGCGATCCATTTCTGTTTGCGCTTGCCGTTCTCTTTCAGATTGACGATGATATAGTACTTGTCATTTTTGATTTGCAGGCTGCCAGTCATCTCTGTCTCCTTTCTGACAGTCAGAGCAGCCTGCTTTGTCAGGGTTCTTTGCTGTGTACCACGCGGAGGCCACATACTCCACGAGACAGGATTTTGGCACTCGAATGGACGATCCGATGCGAAGGTGCCGGATCGAATTGCTGTTCACAAGATTATAGGCGCTGTTCCGTCCGATGTGCAAAGCCTCGCTGACCTGCAGAACGGTCATAATATCCGGGTAGGCTTCAAAGAGCAGTTCTTCCATATCATTTCCGCCCGTTTCCGCTCCGCGAGATCACAGCCAAATCAACTTTATAAATGACAGGATATTCAACATTTTCAAGGTACATAGGGAACACACTTCCTATCATGATTTTCTCATTTTTGTCGATTCTTGTCAAATTTTCAGAACATTTTTTAGAGATTTATTTATCATCGTGTTTCCGGGCCATTTGCATGAGGCACATAATGGCAACGCCGAAAAAACCGCCTGCCATAAGGCCAAGTAAAAACTGCAGCATAACGTTTTCCTCCTAAATGCGTTTCACCGTGAAACGAATAAAAACGACAAAATCCGCACTCTTGCGTAGTGCGGATCGAAGGTATCACGATGTTTTCAAAGGCAAAGGACAGACGGCGGCGGGGCGAGCCGCTCCGTAGGATATGTTTTTCGTGCCTCCCTCCATGCTTATGGCGGGACGTTTGACTCTGTGACGTGCCATCAACGTAGGTATCATTATGCCTGCTTGCGGATCGTGGCCGGCAGCCGTGCCATTGGCTGTGTGCAGCGGTGGTGTTGTTCGCTCTGCCGTCGGTGATTTCACCTCCTCACCGGCTGACATTCCTGGCGCACCCGCTGCCTGGCTTCCCGCAAGCGGAACGTATCTGCTTGCCCTATTCAGTTGTCTTTTGGGTCATCGACCCGTGAAAGCACACCGATCCCGATGTGCTTTGGCTGACCGATGAACCAGTCAATAGCGATAATAACTGCCGTCGCGTGGGTAGGCACCGTAACTCAAATAGGCGGCTACAATGTCCAGAAACTCGCTGTTGGTGGGTATATCTTCAAGATGCCTCCCAGCTACGCGGTCAATATCGCTGTGATCGTACTTGTCCCATATCGAGCCGATGGTCGTGCGGATCGAGCGTTCCACCGATCCGGGCGTCACATTGAAATGGGCTGCAGTTTCCGGGTAGGCCATCTTTGTCGTCCAGTACTGCTGATTTGGGTGCTGCAGTTTCTGATAGATGATAAAAACGATGTAGTCAAAGCCGTGGAAGTTGCCGGTTGCTCCCATGCTACGGAGCAGCTTTGCAATATCTTCCGGCTGAACATTTGCGATCTTTTCATCAGAATTGAAGTTGTACATTTCTTTACCCCTTATTCTCTATAAGCGCGGAAAGGGGGCACGCTTCTGTTTCAAATAGTGTTGCTTGCGTCGAAGTGAAGCAGGCGGGTAATCAGTTTGGTTTCCAGACGGCGCCGCATTTCGGGATCAACGCACAAATGAGGCAATCGGTTTTCGTCATAAAGAGTCCGTGTAGACAGCGCAACTATGTAGCTTTCATAATGATCCAGAACAACGGTGATCGCGTCTACATCACCCTTTGAGGCTAATACGATTGCCTCATAAGGCACAAATGCGGTTTCCGCTGAGCTTCTCAAAATCACCCCTCCATTTTCTTCTTGATTTCTTTGAGAGCGTTTTTCCTCTTATACTGCACGGTGCTGCGTACCATATCCAGCCGCTCCGCTATCTCACGATCCGGCATATCCAGGAAGTAGGAGAGCAAAACGATTTCCTGCCTGTCTGACGGCAGAGCCGAGATTGCATCGGCCAGACGGTCATTTCGGACGACAACAGCCTGGCCTCGGACAAAAAAGGTTGAGAGATCAGACGGGTATTCGTCCCGACAGGATAGTTCAGAGATCTGCGTCTCGGACAAATCGGAAAAGGAGGATTCCTTCTCTGCCAAACGCTTCATGCTGCGGATATAGTCACGGGCTTCCTCCCGAAGCACCTTCTTGCAGAAACAGTCAAACTGCCGTTGAATTGCCTTCTTTTGGGATGCCGTGAGTTCCAAATATCAACCTCCCTCCATGCCGCGGGGAGCGGTTCTTTTCCCTTCCGCTACTAACCCGTTTGAGAGAGGTGCTTTTGCCAAACATCAGCTATATTTTTTTATTCAATTTATTGCTCAATGCGTTTCACTGTGAAACGTATTGAAAATCGTTATTAAGTTTTCGCATAAAACATTATTTTGATAAATTCCGACATTGAAACCGATATTGTAGAATTGCTTTGAGGTGAATTATGATGGCGGAATATTCAAGGGCATTAGGCAATTGCATATACAAAAAGCGTAAAGAGCTTCGGTGGACACAGGCATATCTGGCCGAGAGATCGGGCGTAACGGAGCAAACCATAAGGAAAATTGAGCATTATGACGCAAATCCTCAAATGGACGTACTCTTTTCGCTTGTAAATGTGCTTCAAATTGACCCTTCCGAAATCTTTTACCCCAAGAAAGAGGAGGATAGCCCCGCAAAAAAACAGCTTGAAATCCTGCTGACCGATTGCAGCGACGACCAAATCCGCGAGTTAATTCCCGTGATTGAAGCCGCGCTGGGGATCGTGAAAGGCCGGAGCCTAGCTACCACAAAATAAGAAAAGAGCCTGCTTCTCCACTCACGGAGTAGCAGGCTCTGCGCTTTAAGCGTCTGGCTCGTCGCTAACAACAATCTTGAATTTTATCACGCCGAGTTTGGTTTCTTCCTTGCATTTGGTACAGTATAAGGGAAAATTTAGAAGTACAGTATCCTCGTAGATTTTGATTTTCGTCCGGGCTCCGCATTTCGGACATGGGAGCCAGAGCATTTCTTTTTTGCTGTCTATGCCTATCATCCCTTTCTTCCTGCTGCAATCCGTTTCACCGTGAAACGAATTACATTATGTTAGCTCATTTTCTTCATACAAAAAAGCATTGATGTGTTCGGCAAATCAGTTCAAATACTTTGAAAAAAGAGAATCATTCTTTTTGCTTTTCCAACGCTCGGATTTTTTTATATGTGAGCTCTTTGATCCTCTCGATGCTTTCTTTCTCAGAGTTAGGAAGCTCTTTTCCATAGCATCCCTTCAAGTCAGACAGCAAAAGGCTCTCGGCAATATACTTATCGTCAATTTCGTGAATTGCTTTTAGCAGCTTTAATGCATTCGCTCGTTTTGCATCTCTTTCTTTTGCTTTTAAAGACCGCAGTTTGGAAAAACGATTAAATACAATACACATTTTTTCTTTTCCCCCTATTCCAAAATTCATCTGTATGGGTTTGAAAAGTGTCTCATGGTGAAACAAGTTTCGCTACAGGAATAAAAAGCTGAGTTGCATAGACAAAGCTGCTTTTTCTATTAGCTGTACTGCTCCGCAATATAGATACTTGCACGGCTCTGAATAAGCGCTGCAGTCTCGTCGAGATCTCGCTGGCCCGAAAGATAGGCAGAGGCTTCGGTTCGAATCATCTCACGGAGCGTTCCTTCCTCTCTGATGCTCTTTGTGCTGGTATAAACAAGTTCCCGTAGCTTTTCCGCATCCTCTGTCGAAAAACTCGGCGCATCGGGCAAATAGCTTTTCTTTCCGATGTATGTTTCAAGGCGAGCCTCAAAGCTCGACTTTAGTAGGGGAATATCATAGCCGTACTCCGGCAGAAGGAAAATCCGCAAGAACTCCCATGCGGCCTCACGGTATGGGCTGTTCGCAGGGATGCCGAGACGAATTTCATCCGCCTGGTCACCCGGCAGATCAGAGAGCCGCATAAAATATCCTTTAGAGGAAGCACCGGGGAGACCTGCAAAAACATACTGACCATCCAGCTCATCCAGATACGGCCATGCGCCGGCAGTCGCACTGTATTGCGGAGATAGGAGCACCGCTTCGCCCAAGTCGTTGGAAATGGACGCATCTTTGATAAGCTGCAGCCAAGACTTGAAAAGATCGCTGTCAAAGCTGCACGTTCCGTTTTCCCAGTCCACAAACTCCGCGGAAGCCGCGAGGCAGAACCAATCCAGCAGTTGCTCCCGATTCCAACGGGCAGAAAACACAGGCTTGCCAACTCTCGTGCCTGTTATGGCCTCCATTGCCCATGCTGCCTCTCCGGGAAAGTCATCGGGACTCACTGCCAGACTCATGATCGTGACGCTTGGAATCAGCTCATACAGCCCACCATTTTTCATCATGCCCTGCAAAATCGGCTGTATGAAGTCCTCGCGGCTGTAGTCCGGGTCGCTGTCGATTAAGGGAAGGAGATCGGCAAGAACAGAACCGTCTGCGCTGCCTGGCGGGAGAAGTGCTGTGTCAATAATGTCGTAATGATACCCCGTGGCAAATTCAATTTGAAACCGCTCCAGCTCGCCGGGAGTGAACTGGTCGAAACTAACAAGCTCAATCTTATAGTCAGAGCTTGTGTTATTAAAGCGTATGATTGCATCCTGGTACTGGTGACGATTACCATAACAGGCAAAGCGGAGCGTAATCTTGTTTTTAAGCTCTGCCGGCTGTAATTTTATCAGATAAGAGCCAAAGGGGCAGCAGTACAAATCCCCGTTTTGGCTTTCAAGAACGGTAACCTGTGGCATGGTCAAATCTCTCGCCCGGAGCGCATAATCCGTCCATGGAGAAAGACTTTCTGTGCTGCCATTTGAAGTGTCAAAGCGGTATAATCCATCATTCCCACAGAGGAGAAAGCTACCCCGTTCGCTCTCACAGCGAGAACTTCGCACTTCGCCTGCGCTGACAAACTCGCTGGATTCTATAGCTGCGGTATCCAGCGGTATAAAATCGGTGAAATTCAAGGTTTCTGTATTGAATCGAGTAAACCCGTCTTGCCCGTCTTTTGTACAGCGGGCGAAGATTTCCTCGCCGCTTTCCATGCGGCAATCCAAATTGCCCTCTGTGTTGGGAATGGTTTTCAGACAGTTTCCCTCGCTGTCGATTACATAGTTGTTCTTTTCATCATATAGGATCGCTTGGTCGTTACCCAATGCGACAATCCCGGCAAAGCCAAACCCGATTTGTCCTTCGGCGGCGGAAAAGGGGATGGAACGGAACTCAACTTCATCTGATGCCTCATTATAGTGAAGCAGGTTGAAAGTAAAACCAACCTCTGTGTATTCAACGAGTAAAGCCCAAAGAATGCCATCCTTTGCGGAAATGCTGCGAAACTCACCGGCTACTTCTTCGGGCAACATTATTAGCTGCCAGCGATCATCGGATAATTGATACACTCCGAGCCAGGGGGTCACTGTTACCGGGCCATTCATAAGGTCTTCCTGGCTTATCCGATTGGTGCCTGTAGCATAAATCCTATCTCCACAGAGCGTAACGTCGCGCATGTCACCCCAGTCCTCGGGGGCTGGGATTTCCTGTGGCAGATAGCCCATATGCGTCCCTTCCGCCGTTAAGGGATATTCCTCAACCATAGGTTCGGTTTTATCCGTGCCACAGGCGCAAAGCTGCAAGAGCAAGGCAAGCAGCAAAATCATTGGCAATACTCTTTTCAAAGATGTGTCCTCCTTTGGTGTCTCTGCTACTAAGAAAACCAAGGAAGGAAAAAATGTGACAGAAATCTTTTTTTAGGGGAACCTGTCACAAAAATTTGCCTCATAGTGTTATTATTGATAGTGAAAAAGAATAGAAAGAAAAGGAGTGTGAGCCGTCTTGACCGAGAAACGCTTATTAGAGCGTATTGTAGCCGGAGATAGCCGCGCTTTGGCTGAAATAATAAAAACATACAGTACTTATGTGAGGACGATTGCGGCGAACATAACTATTCCTCCGTTGCAGCAGGAAGATGTGGAGGAGGTCGCCTCTGACGCTTTTCTTGCTGTCTGGAATCACGCTGCGGAAATCGAGGACGGAAAACTAAAATCTTATCTTGCCGCCGTTACACGCAATCTTGCAAAGAACAAGCTGCGTTATTTGCATCTCTCTGTTCCTCTTGAAGAGGAATATATGATTCTGACCGTTCCCGATGTGGAAGAGGAGCTGTTGGAAAAAGATATTCGGCGCTTGACACGTCAAGCGGTGGACAACTTGCCGGAGCCGGATCGTTCCATATTTATGCGGTACTATTTCCTATATCAGAAAACGGATGAGATCGCAGCTGCATTGGAGCTCAACTCTGCTGCTGTTCGGCAAAGACTATCACGTGGCAGAGAAAAACTAAAAAAGCACTTGGAAGAAAGGGGGTATCACTGTGAAGATTGCTATCGCTGACATGGCTGCTGATTGCTTCCCGGAAAATGTGAGTTTTGACGGATTTGATGCCGAATCGACAACCCGGATCATGGCTCGCGTTATGGAGAAAATAAATGCTGAGCCGAGGCACCGCCGTTATGTAGTACGAAAAGTGGTCAGTACGATTCTAATCGCCGCGGTGTTGGTATCCCTGTTTACAGTCACAGCCTATGCTCTTGGCCTTTTTGGCCTGAAATGGCGAACGCCCGCCCCAGAGGAAACCGTACACGGGACATGGGTTGACGAAAACGCAGACGGAGAGAAATTCGATGTGGGAATGTATTATCCCGACGCTGGAATGGTAATTGACTATGACTGTGAATCCGTCCCGCACAAAATCCGCTTTAAGCCCCATTGGGTGCCTGCGGAAATTATGGTATTAGAGCCGGAGAATATTGATGAGGAAGGCTGGTATTGCAAATGTGGTCATTGGGATGCAGACGACATTTTATATGATATTGGGGTTCAATATGCCGCATCTGGTTTCCAGTTGGTAGTAAATGGTGAGGTATCCGTGGTCAAAGAAGAGCAATGGGACAATTTGACGGTCAAGGAGTTAAGTGTAAAATGGGATCCTGTGGGGCATGCGGGCGCACTGGCAAATGTGAACTATGTGATTCTGTTCAGCGAAGAATACGGTTATCTTCTGACGATCAGTGGCACAGCCGATTTTGAGACGCTGGAGCATATCGCAAGAGAATTGGAAATTGACGTGACAGACGAACTATATGAGTATGATCCCGATTTCAACATTGGGATTTTGAATCTTGGCCGAGGCTAAAACACAAGCGGGAGCGACAGATCGCTCCCGCTTACAACATCTAACCCGTTTCGCGGTGAAACGAATTATCAGTACAGCGGCAGGCCGAAGCCGTACACAGGCGCCGAGCCGAGGTAGTAGTGATTCTCCACGCAGCGATCTCCGGAATTGCCCTCCACGGTGTAGATCAGTCCGTCCTCCACCTTTTCCACGATGCCGACGTGATCGGCCAGGCCGTCACTCTCCCAGTCGAAAAAGATAATGTCGCCGGGGCTTGGCTCATAGTCTCGGCCTTGCCATTGACCGCGCTCAATAAACCAGTCCACATAGGGGCGCACGCCCTCCGTCTTCGGCAGCACACCGGCGTCCAGATAGCCGCATTGGTCGGCACACCAGCTCACGAAGATCGCGCACCATTCCACGCGATAGTCTAAGCCCCACCAGCTCCAATAGGGAGCACCTCCGACGTTGCCGATCTGTGACTGTGCCACGGCTACCATAGCGGCGTTGCCTTCGCCCATGAAGGCACGCCCCACAGGATAATATCGGAGGACATGGGAGACGTAGGCTTTATCACCGTAGCCAGCCCAGCCGTATTGTGCGGCCATCATGTCGGAGAACTCGATGGCGTTCAGCTCGGAATAGCCGCCGTAGTTTGCCAGCGCCCAGGAAATGTAGCCGGGGCCAAAGTTGTAGCCCTGCAGGGCAAGAGAGATATGGTCAAGGTCTATCGGGCTTTCCACGCCTGCCATATTCAGCACGTCGGCCAACGTATGTACGCCCACGTCGATGGAGTATTCGGGATCGGTGATCGAATTAGGCGCATGAGTATACCGGGTATTGTATCCGCTTTCAGAGCATTGCATGGGATCGGTGCCTTGCCCGCCGCTCTCCTGCATCATCACAGCGGCGATCAAATCCTCATATTCGGGAATGCCGTGCTGGGCAGCGTAGAGCCGGATCAAGGGGCAGTACGCCTCTACCTCTGCGCTGACGGGCACATAGGCGCTGCGTCCTTCGCCGCTGCCGGTAAGCATAGAGGCCACGCCCATAATGACCACAAAGGGAACGAGGATTAGTACAAGAGCCCCGGCTGCGTATAATAGGGTTTCCCGGCTGGGCGTAACGGCTTTTGTGACCGCTGCGCCCATCTTTTTGAAGAAGTCTCCGCTGGCCTTTGCCGCTTTCCCGGACAGGCTTTTCGCCGTGTTGGTTTTGATCTCTTGGATTGCCTGGTTGCGAGCATACCTACGTCCCTGCTCCTTGATGATCTGCGCTTTTGGCGTGGCGGCAGCGGAAGTGTTACGGGGCAGCGCCGTCTGGCGCTGCCCCGTGGATCGAATGGGGTTAGGTTGTGCTGCCGTGCTCGTCGTATGCTGAGCTGGAGCTATCTTCGCACGGCGCTTTGGGGTGTGAGCAAAAGATTCCCTGCTGAACAGCTGAGTGTCGGCGTCTTTCTCCGAAATAGAGGGGAAACATGTTTGCTCTCGAATCTTCCGCACATAGGCGCGCCGCATTTGCTCTTTCGGGCGTTCAACGGAATTTGCCGCCTCATCCGGTTCAAATTGCGTTTCATGGTGAAACGAATTTCGCTTTTCGGCCTGATGCTTCCGCTTGTATTTCTTGACCGCTTCACGCCGCATCAGATACTTGGGGGACGGTTTCTTCAGCGACGATGCCGATGCTTTTTGCGTTTCACGGTGAAACGCATTTTTCTTTGCGTCCCGTCCGCTTCGCTCCAAAGTGGAAACGGGCAACTGGACAGCCTCGTTGACTATGCTGCCTGCATAGTCCTCCACCTTATCCACGGCGGTATAGGGCTGCTGCTCCTCGTCGGGTACTATGGCCTGTTTCGCCTCGCTGAGCTGCTTCTTGGCCGTTTCGATGGCATGATAGCGTCCGGCCTGCTTGATGGCCTCTTTAGTCGGCGCTTTCCGGGGCGGCTTGTCCATCAGCGCATTGGCTTTCTCCCGGATGGCTTTTTTGCGCCCGGCCTCTTTTGCTTTGTTGCGTTCCATATCAGCCGCGTCCCGGTGTGGTATTCATCAGCCGGTAAAGCTCCGTGTCCTGCGGGATCGTACAGTCAAACGGGATCACCGCGCCGGAAACACGCATAAGGCCATGTCCCGGCTCAACATCCGTAACATAGCCCATTTGAGTGTCGGAGATATGCAGGAGCGCGGACAGCTCCGCCCGGTCGGTGGCCGCCTGGTTGAACAGCATAAGGAACTCGCTGTTTGCGAACATGAGACGCGCCGTGTCTGAGGTCAGACATTCCTCCACGTTCTGCGTGGCAGCGGTCAGAATACCGCCGTACTTGCGAAAACGCTTCCATGCCTTGTACAAGACCTCTGCGGAGTAATGATACTTGAAGTACAAATACACCTCGTCGATGAATACCCAGGTAAACTTGCCCCGCTTGCGGTTTTCCATGACCCGGTTTTGAATGGCCTCCAGCGTGACCACAAGCGCCGTCTTGCGCAGAGAGTCGCCCATTTCGTATAGATCAAGGACGATAATCCGGTTGCCCATATCCACGTCCGAGGCATGGGCAAATACATTCAAGCTGCCCTCGGTAATCAGCTCAGCGGTCAAGGCCAGCTCCCGCGCCTCCGGCTCCGGCTGCCGCATGACCTCGTTGCGCCAGTCAGACAGGAGCGGTGCGGGTGCTTTTCCTCGCAGGTAGGGCTTGTAGATGTTTGCTGTACAGCGGTCAATGATGGACTTATAGCTGCCGCTGATTGAGCCGGTTCCCATCTGCTGTTCCAGAATACTCATAATCAGCTCGGACTTCTGAGCCACAGGGTTTTCATCCTCGTACCCGGCGGGGATTTCCAGCGGATTCAGATGGTGATTGCTGTTCGGGCTGATCTCCACGACCTCGCCGCCGAAGGCTCGGGCCAGGGTGCCGTACTCGCGTTCGGCGTCCACGATAATAATATCGTCGTCGGTGCCGAGAGCGACATTCATAATGGTGGACTTCATGCCCATGGACTTGCCGGAGCCGGAAATGCCGAGATAAAAAGCATGGGGCGAGGAAAGCAGCTTGCGGTCGCAGACAATGGGATTCTTGCTGACCTCGTTGATCCCGTAGGACAAGCCGCTGGGGTCTTGGATCTCCTGCGCCCGGAACGGGATCGCCACGGCGCAGCTTTCCGTAGTGAGGGTGTTCAGCGCGTGGATGCGGCGCAGGCCGTAGGGCAAAGCCGTGTTCAAGCCGTCCTCCTGCTGGAAACGCGCCGGGGATATATCGCAAAGATGCTCCTTGCCTATGGCGATCAGACTTTCCGTGTCGGCGTCCAGTTCGTCCATACTGTCGGCGGTGTGGACAATGGTAATGAGGGAGAAGATCATACGCTGGTCGTTCTGCGTCAGATCGTCCATAAAGCCGCGGCTGTTTTCCCGCTTCTGTTCCATAGTGCGGGGCACTTCGGCGGTAAAGTTGTTCTTGCTGTTCTGCCGCTGTTGCCAACGGGTAATATCCGTCTCCACGCCGAGGATGATGCTTTCAACTTCCTTTACCGCTTCATCGGTAGGCACCGGGATCATGTCGATAGACAGGATCAGATCGCGGGCATACTCGGTCAGATCGGAAATGAGGTCATCTGTCAAGAAGGAGGCATAGGTGCGCAGAAACAGGACGCGCCCGAGCTTATCCCCAAACTCAAAGTGGTTGCGTTTGAAAGAAATACTGTCCGGGCAGATCAAATCACGGAAGTCCTTACCCGTTCTCATAAAGAGATAGTCGTCATAGTCGAAATACTGCTCATAGCCGGGACGGAAGAAGTCATGCAGCACACGGAGCCGGTCATAGTTTCTGGCCGGGGTGATGCCGGAGTCCAGGCGGGAAAAGGTCTTTTGCAGATTTGCTCCGGCGCGGCGGAAATAGGTCTTGCTTTCCTCGATCTTCCTATTGGGAATGGAGAGCGTCACAAAGCGTTCCTGGACAAGATTGTTGCTCTGTGCGGCCCGGCCTTTCATAATGCCGTTGGCTTCTTCCCGGTAGTGGTCGAGCCAGTCATCCTTGTACGGGAAAAGGATGCGGCGCTCAAACTCTGCCGGGTTGAGCCGGTGGTTGACAATGGTGATCTTAGCGGTGGCGTCGGTAGGCATCGAATTGAGTGCGCCACAGTAGGCACTGAAAATGCTCTCCCGCGTCTCCTGCGAGGCGGCAATGTAGTTTACGTCCGTGAGCTTCCAGCTCCGAGAGTGTTTGTTGCCGACCTCCCAAATGCCGTTGGTGTAGATGCGCTTGATCGGGATGCTCTGCTGGACAGAGCGCGGCACCTTCACTTTCACGCGCTCACTCTTGTTTGCGGCTGCAAGGGTTTTAATCAAAGTCTCCACGCCCCTTTCTGTTAAAGCTGTTGTAGCAGAGGTTTTCTCCGACGTATTTGCGATCCCCGGCAAACAGGAACTCGGTCTTGATGACCGCCCAAAGGAATTGCTCGAATGTCATGCCGTTGTAATTAAAAAAGCCCGCCATGGCAGCGGGCGCAGCCAGGACGATGCAGAGCCAGCTTGCGGTTTCCTTGCCGATCACGTCGCCTAGGAGCAGATACGCGCCAGCGGCGATGCCGACGGCAAAGATCGCGCAGAAGAATTGACGGGCAGACAGGCCAAAGAAAATGCTTTCCTTGTACTGCCGTATCTCTTTCGGGATTTTAACTTCTTTGATGGCTTTTACCTCCCATTCGTGTGAAAATTTGACAGGTATTTGCGGTTGAGGGATAATATTAGTAGAAAAATGTTTTGAAAGGAGTTTGCGAAAATGAGCATGATACAACAGCTTTTGATCGTGGCCGGGGCGTTGATCGCGCTGCCGTGTGTTGTAAAACTCTTGTGGAGGCTTTACCTGTTCCCGCTGGGGTGCTGGCTGGTAGCAACGCGCCTGTTCTGGCCGAAGTGGGCGGCGGCAAATGAAACGCTCTCCGGGATTCTTCTTGCGGCGAGCATCCTTGTTTTCATCGTGGCCTGGGTGCTGCGCTATGCGGCCAAGAAACGCCGGGAGAAAAAATGGCTCGATCATGTGCTGGCGACAGCCCCGGTACTGGACTACGGACAAATTGCGTTTCACGGTGAAACGGATTAAGAGAAAAGCGGTGGGATTTCCCGCCGCTTTTCTCATAGACTGAACATTTCCCGCACGATCCGATCCGCGCCTTTTACAAGCCCGGTCAGCACAAGCATATTGAAAACAAGCTCCCCGATATACTCCCAGGCCATTGTCACGGCGGGCAGGCTGCTGTCTACCACCGGCGATCCGCTGGACAAGAAGGCCGAGTAGATCAGACAGGCCAGTACGATCACGGCGCCTTCCAGGCAAACGCCGATGTAGGACTTCACAAAGGCTTTGCCGATCCCGGCGGTGTTCTCTCCGGCAAAGGACGCAAATGGCAGCGGGGAGATCGCCGTATAGATATACAGCTTGAAAAACCGCCCGTACACTGTGAGGATCAGGATAAAGGACAGGACGGTAATGAGCAGGCTCCCCAAGAAAGACACCAGCCATAACGGGATGCTCTGTAAAAAGCCCACATCCTCAATGGCGCTTACGATCTCGGCAGGGAGCGCCGCTGTGGTCGTGACACCACCGCCGATGCTGCTCATGGATGCGGACACGACGCTGCCGCAAATAGAGAAGATCGCGGTCATCAGCTCCATGCCTCGGCCAACCGCCACCTTCGCAAGCACAAAGCGAATGAAATGACGCAGCGCAAACTCCGGCCTTTGCAATTCCCGGAAGGATGCCGCCGAGGAAAAGACGCCGATTGCGAAGAACAGGACGAGCAGACCGTAGCCAATCCCCACAAGGGCGGAGTTGATATTGAGGATCACACCCCAGATTTGCCCGCCTTTGAAGGTCTCCGGGGTTTGCGTAATCAATGTCCACAACTCAGCCAGTTTATCGTTCCAAGTGGCAATGGCATTTTCGAGGTTTCTTATGACCCAGTTATCACTTATGGTTTACACCTCACATTCACAAAAAGTTTCCAGAGAAAAATCGCACGATTCTATTGCTAAAATCGTACGATTGGCATATAATATGGATGAACCCAATCTTGACGAAAAGGAGGAGTCCTATATGTCCATTACCGCAACAGAGTTGAAACAGAACCTAAGCAAGTATCTCTTAATGGCGGAACGGGAAGATGTATTCATTACCCGAAACGGCAAAGTTGTTGCCAAGCTCACGAATCCTTACCAGGACAGAGTTGATATGGCAAAATCTTTGTTCGGCATCATCCCCGGCGACATGACCATTGAGCAGGCACATAGGGAGCGGTTAGAGACAGTATGAATGTTCTGATTGATACCTGTATCATCATTGACGCGCTGCAAAGCAGAGAACCGTTTAACAAGGACGCCGAGGCAGTATTTCTGTCCGTGGCAAACCGACGGTGTGTAGGGTTCCTCACCGCCAATTCCATAACGGATATTTACTACCTGATGCACAAGGCGCTGCACAGCGCCGAAGAGACGAAGAAGGTTCTCGGCGTCCTGTTCAACTTGTTTGAGATCCTGGACACCTGTGGAATCGACTGCCGGAGGGCGCTGACAAGCGACATTTCCGACTATGAGGATGCGGTGATGATCGAAGCTGCGGCCCGCGCCGAGATCGACTGCATCGTTACGCGCAATCTCAAGGATTATGCAGGCGCTCCTATGCCGGTTTATTCTCCCGCGCAGTTCGTTGAACTCCTGTACGCTGACGAAGATTGATTCATCTGCCAAAATGGGTAATGCGTTTCACGCTGAAACGCATTGCCCATTTTCTTTTATACCGCGCCGATGGCCGCGAGGATCTCCTTTGCAAAAGCAATCACGAGCCCGCCGAACAGGCACAGGAAGCCCTGGGAACGCTGGCTGGCGTCATGGCTCTGGATCGACATGCCGACCTGGACGATGCCCCAGCCGAGAATAATAATGCCGATGGCCTTGATCGCGGAAAAGATAAAGTCAGACAGGTTGTTGACCACCGTGATCGGGTCGCCGCCGGTGGCAAAGGCGGTGGTGCTGAAGCAGACAACGCAGAGCGTGAGGACGCTCCACACAGACATGAAAATCTTGGCGCGTTTGGAAGTGGGTTTCTTCATTCAGTTTCCTCCATTGTAGATAGTAGATACCGCATATCGTAGAGACAATGCGGGCTGTGGACGTAAGGGGCGGCACCGCCGTCCTCGGTGAATTGAACATTGGGGTGCTTCATCAGATCGTATTTCTCGTCAATGACCGGCCTTTCCCCTCGGATGAACACGATAGCGTTTTTGTTGTCCAATAGACGGACTTCATCGGGGGTCATAAGGTCGCGGCCTGTCTGCTGGAAGCTCTGCGAGAACGATCCGTTGCGCCCCTTGCTCTGGCTGCTGGACTTGGTATCAATGGTTTCCTTGCCGAGCTGTTCGGAGATATACTTGTGCGTGCTCTGCTCGTTGCCGCCGAGATAGACAAAGGTATCGGCGTTGCCGATGATGCCCTCCCAGTCGTCTTTGAACAGGGCTTTGAGCTGGGATATGTTTTGCAGGATGATGGTGGCCATGATGTTGCGGGATCGCATGGTCGCCTGCAGGCGGGCGTAACCGTCCGGCAGGGCGACGTTGGCAAACTCATCGAACATGAGGCGAACCGGCACGGGCAGACCGCCCATGTGAACCTTGTCCGCTTGGTAGTACAGCTCTTGAAATGCCTGGGTATAGAGCATACCGACAAGGAAATTGAGGCTCACGTCGTTGCTGTCCGGGATGACGCAGAAGATAGCCTGTTTGCGTTCTCCCAGCTTGGAAAGCTCCAGATTGTCCTCGTCGGTAATGTCCTGGATCTCCCGCAGGGTAAATGAAGCCAGCCGGACGGCTGCGCTGACCAAAATGGATTTTGCTGTCTTGCCCGCCGCCTGCTTGAAAATGTGATACTGCCGCACGGCGATATGATCCGGTCGTTCTTCCTCCAGCGCCTCGAAAAGCAAGTCCAGCGCGGATTGAAAATCGTCGTCGTCCTCTTTCGCTCCGCCGTACTCAATCATGGTGAGCATCATTTCCATGGTCTGCTCATAGGGAGGAGACTCATGGAGCAGATAAAGCATAAGGGCGGAATCGAGGGCAATTTCGGATTTCTCCCAAAACGGGTCATTCTGGCTGGCATTTTTCGGCGTGGTGTTCTGAATGAAGTTGTTGATCAGCCGGAACACATCGGAGTCCTTGCGGATATAGCGGAAAGGGTTATAGCTGTCGGAATGGCTCGGCTCGATCAAGTCGAACACCTTGACGATATAACCCTGCTGTAAAAGGAATGGGGTGACAGCGCGGACAAGCTCGCCCTTCGGATCGGTACAGATAAAGCTGGCATTGGCAAGTAAAAGGTTTGGCTTCACCACGAATCTTGTTTTGCCTGCGCCGCTGCCGCCGACCACGATCTGAAGCAGATTTCTCATGTGCTGCCGCCCGTTGAGGCTCATGCACAGGTGCTTGGTAAGGATCACGTTCCTGGCCGGATCTTTGTCGCTGTACTTCTTGTTCAGCTCCCGGACGCTGCCCCAGCGGGCCGAGCCGTGTTCCTCGCCGGGCCGTCTGTTCATGCGCGAGGAATAATACACAGCGATTGCTCCGGCGTAGATCACAAGAGCGCCCAGCATGAATTTAATGGTGTGCGGTGTCCAGCGCAGGGCGAAGGGCTTGTTCATAGCGTCGGGAAAGACAGCCATGAACTGAAAAAGATTCATACCATCCTCATAGACACCCGCAGCCAGCACAGCCAGATACAGCACGGCCAGGGAAAACGCCGCCCACATGGGGGCGGCGTCCCGGAAAGATTTTTGGTTTATATAGGCATCCCTCCCAAATTCGTTTCACAGTGAAACGGATTAGCGTACCCGGTCGTTCTGGCGGACAGGAGCGCGCTTCTTTTTCTGCTTTGCCACAGTGTCCAGCTCGGCCAGCTTCTGACGGGTGGAGGGCTTTTCATCCCTCTGCGGTTGATTCAAGCCAGTCCCGCGCTCTTCGGAGGATCTCTCTTGTGGAGCGCGGGCTTTCGCTTTTTTTGCGGCCTGTTCCTCCTGCTTCACTTCCGGCAAAGGGTAGCCCATTGCCTCCATAACGGCGTTGAGCTGGGCGCTGTAATTCACGTTGGAAATGATGTGAAGGACGCCGGTTTCCTTGTTTTCACGCTTGGCGGCTGCGTACAGGACGCCGAACTGCTTAGCAATCTTCTGGAACTTCTCATAGTCTGCGGCCTTGATCGGGATGATAACGGATTCGGCGTTGCTGTCTTTCATCAGCCGTTCAATGCCGACTTTGCCGACCACCTTGTAATTCTGCTTGACCATAGCGGCCAGCAGCGCCGCCACATGGACGAGCCCTTTTGCAGAAAGCTCGGTGGCGATCTTGGCGGCCTCCAGTCCTTCTTTGACCATCAGATCGGCCACTTCGCCGCTTACTTCCATAGGTCATGCCTCCTGTTACTATATATTTGCCCCTTGGTTTATGGCAGCCAGCCATAGGCATGGGACATCTCGTTGCCTAAACTGTTAGAATAGCGAGGTAATGGTCTGACCTTCGCCTCCAAGGGCTTTTACGTCCGTAGGAAAGTCAGTCAGCCATCCTCCTATTCGCAGTGTTCGATTTGTGCAGGTAGAGCCAGTGCGTTCGTGTCAGCAAACAGATAGAATCGGCAATGGGTAAGATGGCTTATGTCCATTGCAAATTCTAAACAGGAGTGATTCTATGAACGCAGCAGGCATTGATGTTTCCAGCAGAAAGAGCACGGTTGCAGTGCTTCGACCCTTTGGTGAGGTTGTTCGGTTGCCGTTTGATGTTGCCCACGACACGGAAGGATTGGCTTCTCTTGCCGAGCAGTTGAAGTCACTTGACGGTGAAACCCGCGTTGTGCTGGAACACACAGGACGCTACTACGAGCCCGTTGCAAAAGCATTGCATGAAGCCGGTCTCTACGTCAGCGCGGTAAATCCGCTGCTCATTAAGGAGTACGGTGCAAATTCTCTGCGTCGAGTGAAAACCGACAAGGCGGACGCCGTGAAGATTGCCCGCTACGCTCTTGACAACTGGACAGATCTGCGGGACTATACCCCTATGGATACCATTCGTTATGATCTGAAAACCTTGAATCGCCAGTTTCAGCTTGCGTCCAAGCAGCGGACAGCCTGTTCCAACAACCTGATCGCTCTTTTGGAGCAATCCTTCCCGGGTGTCCGTAAGTGCTTTGACAGTCCTGTGCGAAACGATGGAACACAGAAATGGGTTGACTTCGCTCATACCTTCTGGCATGTGGACTGTGTGCGGAAACAGAGCCTCAACGCATTCTGTGATCGCTACAGGAAATGGTGCAAACGCCACGGCTATTTCTTCAAACACAGCAATGCCGAGGAAGTGTATGCTCTTGCCAAAAACGCGGTTGTCCTTGTTCCCAAATCAAAAGTAACGAAAGTGCTCGTACAGGAAGCTACAAACCAACTCACCAGCATCTCCCGTTCTGTGGAAACATACCGTGCAGAAATGGAGCGTCTTGCGTCCATGCTGCCGGAGTATCCTGTGGTTATGGAGATGTATGGCGTTGGGAAGTCCTTTGGCCCCCAGCTCATGGCAGAGATTGGTGACGTGCGCCGCTTTGAGAGAAAGCAAGCCCTGGTTGCTTTTGCCGGTATTGATCCCATGCCCAACCAGTCCGGCGACAAGAACGTAAGGAGCAACAAATCCTCCAAACGAGGTTCCCCGTATCTCCGCAAAACGCTGTTCAATGTTATGGGGATATACCTGAAATGTGCTCCTCAGGATGAACCTGTGTTCCAGTTCCTCGACCGCAAGCGTTCTGAGGGTAAGCCGTTCTACGTCTACATGACCGCTGCATCAAACAAATTCCTGCGCCGCTATTACGCAAAGGTGAGAGACTATCTCGCCACCTTGGAGAATCTGCCGCCAGTGGATTTGGATTCTACTGGGCTGCAAGAAAGCAACTGACGCCATCTTCCTCACACTTCTCAGGCCAGCGCTCTGCGGTGGCTTTCTTGTGTTGCCCATTTGGCCTACCTGCCGCCTGCATATTTTCTTCCGCTCAAGTCCTATTTGGGACTTGACTTTTTATTTGCAGGCTTTCCTTGGGTTTCGTCTTCTCGTGCTTGTCCTGCTCCTCGGCCTGCCGGTCGAGCCGGATATGCTCTTGAAGCTGCGGTATTCTGTCCGCGACCTGTTGGCAGCATTTCAGCTCCCGGCGGATCGGGCGCAGAGCAAGGGAGATTTTCTTGATCTCGGTGCTCATGTCCTCGCCACGTCGCTGGCGGCGGTACAATTCACGCCGGGAAAAAACAAGAGAGTCAATATCCGCTTGCAGGGCGTCCGCAAGCATGGATAACTGACTCTCGCTGTTGATACGGTATTTTTGCAGCAGCGCAAACTGCCGCTTGTATTGGTCGAGCTTTCTGACCTCGGCTCGCACGGGGAATGAGATGGGCCGTCGCCGCGGCCGGGGTGGTGAAAGCAGATAGAGATAGTGCAGGTACAGACGGCGCAGGCCGGACAGCTTTTGCTTTTTCCCATAGGCCGGGGATCTGTGCTTGACCCTATACCGGCCTCTTGGGATATACAAGGGCGCTGCCGTGATAGGCTCCGGTTTCTCCGGTTCCGTGCGGCTCTTGTTCAACCGTTCCCGTATGTCCGCTTCGGTGTAGCCGTTGCCCAGGCTGTCCAGCCGGACAAAGCGATCCGATCCAGGCGGCTTGACCGCCGTGTGCTTTATGTTAGCACCGCGCTTGACCGTATAGCCCCGCTTCTGCAGAGTGTCATAAAAAGATTGGAGAGTAAAAGCGTCGGCAAGTGCCGCGTCAATGTCCTGCCGGATCAGCCCGCGCACGGTGGGCTTGCCGTTCTTCTCTGCGTTCCACTCGGCGTAATGCTTGGCCGTACCCTTTGGCTCAATGACGGACAAATTGTTTTCCCGGCTGAGGTCATTGGAGTGACCTTGTATATCTCCAAAATAGGCTTTGAAGTTATCCCGGAACATCTTGCCGTCAGTGCAGGAAACAGAGTTGAACACGATATGACAATGCACATGGGCGTGATCGGTATGTGTGGAGACTACGGCCTCAAAGCGATCTCCGACAAGGCGGCGGGCAAGCTCCATTCCGATAGCCTGTGCCTGCTCCGGGGAGACCTCGCCGGGGACAAAGGAGTGGATCAGATGATAGCCCTGTATGGGGCGGTTTACCTTGTCCCAGCGGCGTTTGGTCTGCATCATGTCCCGGTAGGCCGTTTCCGGCAGACAGTTGATCCCGCCGATAAGGACAGCGCCGGTCGCGCCGTCCACGGTCTTTTCCGCGTTCATCACATAGCGGAGGGAGTTATCCAGCCGGGTATGAATGACCCGGATCTTATCATAGGCCATTCTTCACAAGCTCCCAGGCTTTCTTTGCCAGCACAGCTGCGTCAACGATCTCGGCCTCTTGGATGCTCTTTTGCGCGTTTGCCCAGTACGCGATCTGATTGATATTGTTCCCGATTGCCGACAGCTCCCGGAGGAGCCGGGTGTATTCATCGGGCGGACGCGGGCGAAGCTGAACACCGGCGATCAGCTTTCGGATAAGAACGCTGACGCTCAATCCGGTCACGGAGCATTGTTCTTGTAAATGCCGGTATTCCGTTTCATCCAGCCATAGCCCTATAAAATGATTTCGTTCTCTCAATTCGTTTCACCGTGAAACGAATTAGCGGATGTTACCCTTGTGCCTGATGATCTGAACAAGGCGCATGAGACAGATACCTGCGATAGCGCCGGCTGCAAAGTCTAAATTGAATTTCATAGCATTCCTCCGTTTCTTGTTGTAATTGCGTTTCACGGTGAAACGCATTGTCGCGTGGGGTATTAGGGGGTATCCCCCTAACAAGGGCGTTTGTGTTTAACAAATGCCATACTTGCTTAACAAGCGCCGCAAGCGGCGTAAAAAAGTGTAGAAAAAAGTGGAAAATATGTTATAGTATTATTATATATTTACCAAAGGAGGATACGCTTTTGCTGTTTCTATATCATATTGGGAAAGGTATTATGGTCGTTAGTTCCTTTTTGGGAATTATCTCTCTATTAGTAAGGCAATACTGCAAAAAACGCAAAGGTGCTTTTCTAATTAAGTTTATCCTCCTTTTCTCAATACTTGCGTTCTGTTGTAGTGCATTTTTGCTAGTTTTCTTTAGAGAGGTTCCCGATGTTACTGGTCTCACCTGTGATAATGCACTTCAAACGCTTCGCGAACATGATTTAAATGCTGTTATTCTCAACTACGAGCATGATCAAACTATGCCCTACTATGGCGAAGTAATAAAGGAGCAAGATCCAGCGAATGAATTGTGCGTTATAGGGACATCAATTACTCTTTACTATGGAGAAAAAGTTGGTTCAATAGAAGATAGATCAGCAGGACATCCTTACCAAAATGCAGATACATCATTTTTTGCTCCTGGAAAAAGCTATGCTCCGGGGGATAGTTTTTTTCTGGGTTCATATGAACAAGATACGAATGATGACAATGGAAAGGAATGGATTGAATGGGAGGTCATATCTGTTGAGTCTGACCGCCTGCTAGTCATATCAAGATATGGGCTTGAATACATGAAATTTCAAGCTAACGACAATGGCCACACATGGAATGATAGTTCACTTCGAGGATGGTTAAATGGGACAGATAGTTCATCGTTTTTCGGTTCGGCATTTACTGAGGAAGAATGTCGATATATTCTTTTATCCGAAATAAAGAATGAGGAGAATCCCACATACTATACCTCTTCTGGGAAGACAACATATGACTATGTGTTTTGCCTTAGCATTGATGAGGCTATTAGATACTTCAATTCTAACGATTCAAGAATAGCATTACCAACTGAACATGCTGCAGCTACCTTTGTTGGCGGGACTGCTCATCTCGACGGTGACCATTGGTGGCTTAGAACAATGGGCCATAAAGACACGGAAGCTGCGTGCGTACGCGGAAAAGATAATAGCGGGACTCCCGGCACAATTAATTATTTTGGCAGTCATATTTTTGGCGATGGCATAATGGTACGCCCCGCCATATGGCTTTCAAATCCCTCATAATTTAATTGTGGCAAACTAGCCACTTTGGCACAAAACGCATCTCTATTTGAGAATGCGTTTTGTGCCTTTTGCAATTCTTTACATCTGAACAGCATTACGTAAACAAGCTTTTTTCAACTAGTTATAGATAATTCATTTCACGGTGAAATGAATTATCCTTGGCCTCCTGGGCTTTTATCGCGGTGCGGGCAATCGCTGGGCAAGCGGTTTCCAGTGCGTCGATGATCTCGGCGGCGGTTTTGCTAATGCACTCCAACGAGGCTTTCAGTTCCGGCAGCTCCTTGTCGCGGCTCCAGCCGGTGACATAGGCAAAGGAATAATCCGAGGTGTCAATCCCGAAATGCTGGCAGACCACATAAGCAATGCTTTCGGCTTCCACCTCGCGGGTATGGTTGTCCTTGTCCGGCTTGCCGACGATCTTGCCGTTTTCCACCGGCAGAGCGTGGAGCTTGGCGTGGGCCGTCTCGTGGATCAGCGTCTTTAGCGTCTGCACTTGGCTCATGCCTTCGTTGATATAGGTTTTCTGCTCCAAGAGGTTGTAGCAGCCTTTCGAGGCTTCCTGCTCCCGGAACTCAATGGGCACCGGGGACAGCTTTTCTATCGCCGCCACAAATTCCGCATACTGCGGCACTTCGCCGGTCAGTTCGTCCACGCCGTAAGAGGGAAACTCCTTGCCCTCTGTCTGGCTAATGTCGAACACATAGACGATCCGAAAATCCGTCCACCGCACAAACGCCCATTCCTTTTCCGGCTGACCGTCTGCGCCGAAGATCGGCGTCATGGTCTGGGCGTCGATCTTCTGTTGGAGGACAAGCTTCTTGCGGGGCACAGGGGCGAGGATCTGGATGCCTTTTTCTCCGGGCTTTACCGTCCGGCCAAACTCTTTCTTCCATTTTCCAAAGCCAGCTACGACGCTTGCCTCCGGGCATTGCCAGAGGATCAAGAGCACATTCCCAAAGCTGTACCGATGGAGCTTGGACATGGCGGTGAGATAGCTTTTATAGACATCGCTTTCAAAAACGTCCTTGACGCCGCTTTCCAGCTTGTCCGTCAGCGCCTTGACGCGGGCGGCGAGTTCATCGCTCCGGGCTGCTGTGGTTTTTCTCATGGGGAGGTGTGTCTGGATGCTTTGGCTGGGAAGAAACTTTAAGGGTAACTGCCTCATTCCCGTCAAAGCCGAGCAGGATTTCAGAGTTTCTAAACTCTTTTTTGAAGCGTTCCGTCAGTTCGGGCGGGAGAGAACAGAATTCCTCCTCGCCCAGACCGCAAATGAAGAATGTGCCGAAAACGCCGCCGTAGCCTCCGGGGACGCTGCGGTTGAAGGGCAGGCCGTTGATCAGCCCCTCCTCATTGCAGACAATGGCCACTTCCTCGTGATAGGGATAAATCGGCTCGATCAGGCCGCCGACGATGGACTGCATCTGTTCCAGATGATCCGCGTCGTCTTTGATTTCCTTTTCATAGGGCAGATAGCCCGGTTCCACGACCAGTACGTTCATCCGATCACTTCACCGGGCCTTTCTTATCCTTGCCGAAGATCTCCGCTTTCTGCTTCGCCTTTTCCTGCATCTGACGGCGCATTTCCAGCGCGTCATAGACGCTGTCCTCGATCTCACGCGGCGTCATGGACACATCGGGAAAATACTTGCGAAGCCGGTCGCCGCGCAGGACGATTTTCGTCTCATAGCTGTTTTCTCGATCCTGCGGCTCGGTGGCGGGCTTAGGCGGGACGGCAGCAGCGGGCGCGGTTTCTTTGCCAGGCGTTGCGCTGGGAGCCGCTTGCGTCGGTGCTGTACCGGGGGACGGGAACGGCACAACATTGTCCGTGGCTTTCGGCTGCGCGGGAGGCACAGGCGGTACGGGAATGTCCGGGGATTTAGGGACGCTGGCAGGAGCCATCGGCTGGGCAGCAGGCGGAGGCGGCGCGACTGGCTTGGGCTTCTCCACCACCTTCGGCGGGTACTTACCCTCCAGCACATCCCGGATCTTCTGCTCCGTCAGGTTTTCGGTGGAGGCAACCTTTTTCAGAATCCCGGTGTTTTCATTGTTGACCTTGACATTGATCCCGATCAGGTCGGCAACGGTGTCCTGATGCTTGGGCTGCAGGAATGCGATATTGTAGGCAACGGAGGTGGGCAATCTGCCTTCGTCCACCAGATCGCAGATGGAGCGGGTGGCCTCGGAGAGCTTCATCAGGCGGTTGAGCTTCATGGTGCTCATGCCCATTTCTTTGGCAATGATCTCATCAGTCTCCGGGCCGCTTTTGGCGCCGCGGATCTTCCGGCCTGCCTTGCGCTTCATACTGTCCGCTTTCATGCGCAGGGCGCGGGAGAGGTCATAGGTGGAAATATGCTCACGGTGCAGGTTTCCGTCCGCGACAAGGATGCGGGCATCGTCATCGTCGAGCTGTTGGATAATCGTGGGAACGGGATAGTTCAGCTCGGAGGCGATCAGGTGGCGGCGCTGACCAGACAGGATTTCCAGTTCTCCATCTTTGTTGAAGCGGGCCAGCACCGGGTCTTTCACGCCGAAGCGCTTGATGGATTGGTACAGTTCCTTGAAGTCGTCGCTGTCCCGGTCAACGGAGAAGGTGTTAATGTCTGCTTTTTTCAGATAGGCCGGGTGGAGGATCGCGGAGAACGCTTCGCCTTCGCCGGGGATCGGCAGCGCCTTCTTGTCCTTTTCTGTAGGCGGACTCAGCTTTTCGCCCAGCAGTTTTGTGATCGCCGTGCCGGTCGGCCCTTCGGCCACGGTGCCGATGGGCTTTTCCTCCTTTTCGGCTTTCTTGGCGGGTGCTTTTGCCGGGGCGGACTTCTTCTCTTTATCTGCTGCAGCCGGGGCGGGAGCCTCGGCCGCTTTTTTGACGTCCTTCTGCGGCTCGGCAGGTTTCTTTTCCTCCTGCTTTGCCGCGGAAGCAGCAGGCTCAGCTTTCTTTTCTACCGTTTTTTCCTCTGCGGGCTTTGCCGGAGCGGAAGGCATAGTCTCGGCTTTCTTCTCAGCAGGTTTTTCCACCGTGGCTCTCGCCGGAGTCGGAGGCGTGGCCTCGGGTTTCTTCTCAGCTGGCGCTGCTTTTTCTGCTTTTGGCGGCTCTTTGGCTGCGGCGGGTGTCTTGGTGTCCGGGATGATCAGTTTGCCGGGAATCGGTGCATCGGGATTTGCGGCCACAGCCACGCGGTAATCCTTTGCCTCTTTCTCGGTCATGTCGTACACCAGAGCGTCCAGCGTCTTGAACTTGGCAAGCTCGGCGGCCTTGCGGCGGCGATAGCCGTGCACAAGCTGGTACTCGCCGTTTTCCAGCTGACGCAGGAGCACCGGCTCCCGGAGGCCGTTGACCAGAATGCTGCTTACCAGCGTTCCATAGGATTTTTCCGGCAGCTTGAAGTCTGTCACGCCGGGGAGATCATGAATCTTCTCGATGGGGATTTGCTGGGGAATGGGTTTTTCGTTGGGCATTGATTTCCTCCTTGTGTTGTATTCTGAATGACAAATAACAATTTAAGTGCTATAATAAATGACAGTAGGCTGACTACACACTTTTTTATGAGGAGGTTTCGCCATGAGAATCAGCCATAACGATGCTATTGTTCTAGAGAGTATTGTTCGTAGAGTCCATAGTTGTGATAGGGCCGGAATGTGTGGATTTATAGACGCAGATAATTTTGAATCAAATCCATTTGATGCTGCTCTTATTGCACTTGCACCATATTGGAAAAGAATTGATTCCCGCGAGTTAGAAGACTTTCTTTACAAATGGAATTGTGCTCTTCGAGGCGACAATAAAGAACCCGTTGATATTGACGCCTATGCCCAGGAGTTGGAATCCCTCGTAACAAAAGTGAAGTCTTGCTAAGCAGTCATAATATCTTCCTTAAAATGCGTTTCATGGTGAAACGGATTTCAGCCAAAATCATGCCGCACGGCGGCAGCATAATACGGGCCTATCGTGATCGGCGCATAATAGAGCGCCGTCAACAGATAGCCCCGTATATTTTTTATCTTCGTGGTGGTTTCCCGGAGGGAGTCCATCACATAGGTCACATGTTCAAAATCCAGCCGTCGGTATCGTTCCTGCACCTTGGGCGTTGGGATATTCTCGTTGGCGATTCGGATCGTATCGGAGGTGCTGCACAGCACGTCGCAGATCAGTTCCAGAATGCTTTCCGGGTCATCGTATGGGTAGCTCTCTGCCAGACGGGGATAGTCGATCTGTTCCCGCACATCCGCCTCGATCACCGCTCTCTCCATTTTAGGGCAGTACGATGGATGGATAGATGGATCAGTATAGCTCTTTTCAGTTTTGCTTGTATCAGTATAATTAGTTTCCCTTTTTGGGAAGTCTGCACTTCCGCTTTCGGGAAGTCTTGAAGTTTCATTTTGGGAAGTCTGGACTTCCTCTTTTGAATCTTCTTGACTTCCCGTTTTCGGAAGTCTGGACGGCGCAGACTTCCCCCTGGGCGCAGGAGGCGCTGTTTCGACGAACTGCCTGACATAGATCCTAGTCGGCTTGCCCTGACCCTGCTTTTTTCTCTCGATGAGTCCGACGTCCCTGTTGTCCAGTTCAGCCAGCAGCCGCACAGCCTTGTTGTGGCCGCAGCGCAAGTCCTCCATGATCTCGTCGATGGTGTAGTAGATATACACGCGATCCAGCTCGTCATACCAGCCGTTGCGGGCAGACAGACCCATGCGGTCGAGCATCATACCGTAAAGCAGCTTGGCGTCCGTGGAAAGATCACAAAACTCTGCGCCCGTAACAAGCTGCCGAGGGATACGGTAAAAGGAAAAGTATTCGGACTGACCGCCGTAGAAGTATTCAAAGCTCATCCGGTATTCTCCACGCACTCGCAAAAGACCAGATAGCGGTACTTGCCGCCGCTGGCGTAAGGGTGGCAGGTCAGCAGCGTGATCATGTCTCTGTCCTTTTGAATGAGAATCGCATTCACGTCATTCGGATTGATGATCTTGATCTCCGTCACAACGTAGGTCAGCGTTCCCCAAATGTTTGTAATTGTCACCTCGTCGCCCACTTCCAGCATCTCTATTTCCTTAAAGTATGGGTAGCCGCTGTAACCTCGGTGTCCGGCGATCACGGCGTTGCTGTTGACGCCGCCGAGGGGGATGCTGGTCTGGGACAGCACTGCCGCGCCCGCCGCCATGTTCGCCTCGGACGCGCCGAGGAACAGGGGCATTTCCAAGTCCATTTTTGGGATCGTAATGATGCCGAATTTCTCATCGGGCAGGCCGTAATCGGTCAGCTTGAACTGTGACAGCTCGTAGGCACTCCGGCTGTCCAGCTTGTTCTGCTTGAACAGATAGAGCTGCCGGTTATAGAACTGCATATCCTCGTAGAGCTGGGCGTATGGGATAGGCTCATGCTGTTCCTCGTTTTCTTTGGCTTTCTCTGCTTCCTCCCGTATTTCGGAAATCGTTTCGCGGTATTCCTCTACAGCCTGCTTGACCTCGATGCTCTTTTCCGCGCCGTCGATCAGCGGCTTTAACGCAAAGGCTGCGCTGGCAAAGGCCAAGCATACCAGGAAAACGAGCAGAACAAGCCGGAGTTTAAGATGTTTCATGCCTGCCCCTCGCTTTCGCCTGTCGGATAGATCCCAGCCTGTGACGCGGCCTTTTCACGGCCTTGTATATCCCGTAGCCCGTGCTGATCCCGGCCACGGTCAATCCTCCGTAAATCAGGCCGTGACGGTATTCGTCGCCCCAGGTGGATTCTTCCACCGGGGTAAACTCCGCGTCCTCGATCACGCTGACCGCTTTCTCATACTCGGTACGCTCGCCTCGGATCAGCAGCCGGTGACTGTTCACGCCGTAGGGCGTACAGGTGACAAGCGTACAGAGATCGCGCCCGGCGTCAATCGTCAGCTTGCCCGTGTCCTCAGGGAGAACCGTGTAAATGTCCGTGACACGGTAAGCCAGCGTTTCGCCCATCACACGGAGAAAGAATAGGTCGCCAGCTTTCAGCAGATTCAAGTCGGAGAACATCTTTTGTCCGGCAAGACCACTATGCCCGGTCAGCACACAATGGGTTGCTGTGCCGCCCACTGGGAGAGAGGAGCCGAGCAAATGCCCCACGCCTCGGTCAAGGGTGCTTTCCTCCGTACCGTGGTAGATAGGCAGATTCACACCGATTGCGGGGATCTCCACATAGCCCATCAAGCCGTCCTCCCGCACATTCAAAAGCGTGTCGTAGCTCTCTGCCGCTTTTATAAGGGCGTCCTTCGTGAAGGGCTTTTCCGGGATCGTCACAAGCGTCTTGTTGTATTCTTCCGCTTCGGCGCGGGCTTCGTCCAGTGCCGTGGTGTCCATCTGCTCGATGGCTTCCGTGTACTGCGTCTCAATAAGGCTGCGGTTTTTCTCGGAGAGATAGTTGGCAATCAGCGGGTAAAGGATCACGCCGAGGGAAGCGACGAACAGGACGGCCAGAGATAGGATTTTCATTGTCTTATTCATTCTTCCCCTTTACAGGGCAAGAGGGCGGTGTTCCCGCCCTCTTGCGTGTTGGTTAGGTGTTCTGTGCTTTCTTCTTGTTCTTGCGCGTCAGCGCCACAATACCGGCCACACAGAGCGTCAGCATGGAGAGTCCCGCCACGGGGAACATCCAGTTGCCATAGGAGCCGGTCTGCGGGAGATCAAAGCCGCGGGTATTGATGACCGTGAACGGGACAAAGGCGTTGGCCGAGCTGCCGTCCGGGGCCATGTTGACCTTGTTGCTGTCCACCGTGGCCGAGGCCGTCAGCAGCTTATGCTCCAAGTGACGCTGGGGCATGTTGTGATACAGGCCGGGATCGACGTCGGCGTAGCGGGGATCGTTCTGAATAAGGCCGAGAACGTCTGTACCGTAGATGCCGCACAGGGTTTCACTCTCAATCTGCGAGATCACGACCTTGATGCTGTTTTTCAGCAGCGTGTAGCCGTTTGCGGTCTGTACCTCCGTCCAGGTGTAGGTATCGTCCTCCAAGCCTTTGAGGATCAGCTTGCCGTCCTTTGTCGGAATGAAGTGGGTAGCGTCCTTTTCCTCAGTCACATGGTCGGTCACATACCAAATACCCTCCGCTTCATTCAGCTTGCCAACAAGGAAATAGTTGTCCGTGTCGTTGTGTACGATGAACTCCACTTTGGAGAAGTCCCCGCGCCCATCGGAAAACTGCTTGGTCATGTCGATGCCGTAGAGATAGACGTGGCAATCGTCAACGAGGGTGTCATAGTAGGAGCTGTTCGTGCGCTTCCAGGTGAGGACAACATCGTTGGGGTTCCCTGCATCGCCGTAGGTCACAGAGGAGTCGCTGTTCACCGTGGCCTTGTAGGTGATGCGAAGAGTGCAGTCGGAGTAACCGCTGTTGACCATACTGGCCTCGGTGTAGACGCTGCGGCTGCTGTTGATCTCCGCAAGGCCGGAGGCGGTCATGGAGATCGTCATGACGCTTGCGCCGTCCGAGGTGGTGTCGTAGCTCACGAGGAAGCGGTCACTCTGTTCATTCCAGGAGGTCACAAGATCGGTGCAGCCGTCGTCCCGGAAGAGCTCCAACAGCACATCGCCCTTGTTGTAGGTGATACCCTTGCTGAGCGTGTCAATAAAGGTGTAGTCAGTCAGATAGGACGCGGCGGAGGTGATGCTGGGAAGCGTGGAAACGATCTGATAGTCAATCACGTCGCCCGCCGAGGCCGTGCCGGTGTGAGCGTAGCCGTCGTGGATGTCATTGGTGCTGCCGTTGTTATGCCCGGTGTCGTCCTTGTCCTCGCGCAGCGTTTTTTCGAGGCTGGGGATGCCTGTGAGGTTTTTGGGGTACAGCGTCACGTCATAAATCCAGCGGGTGCCGCCATCCTTGGCGTTGCTGCCGTCAACGGAGGTCATGGGCAGCGAGACGAGGAAAGGCGCTGTCGTGTCTGTGACCATTTCCGGGACGCGGGTTTCGATCAGCAGATACAGGCCGAGAGGCAAATCGGCGGCGCTCGTGTGGCCGTAAGCATCCGTCTCGGTCATGGCAACGCCGTGGTTATCATGCGCATAGCGTTCCAGGGTGTTTTTGACCGCAATTGAATTGGCGTCCAGAGAGGCTTTCAGGCCGTCGATCAGCACATCAGAGCGGTAATAATACATGGTCATGCCGTCTACCACTTCGTCGGCAGGGACATAACGATCTTCGGTGCTGACGCCGATAGCTGCAATAAAGGCGTTGTTCTGCTCAGTAGGGGCGATGCCGTACAGCACTTCGATGTGTTCCGCGCCGTTCTCGCTCTCGGTAAAGGTGCGAATATCTGCGACCTTCACATAAGTAAACTCCACGCCTTTGATGGCATACCCGTAGGCGCTGCCGTTGGCGTTCAGCGCAGAGACGCGAGCAGGATCGCCCAGCACGGCCTCCACGCCGCTTTCATCCTTGACGCCGGTGCTGACATAAGAGCTGTCCCAAACGCCGTCTTTCTCGGCATTGGTAAGGTCGAACTTGTAAATGTCCAGCGTGCCGGTGCGGGATGTGTCGATCGTGGCCTCATCCACCGGGGCGGCAAAGGCCGTAATAGAAAAGCTGCATACCATAATGACGGCAAGCAGCAGCGCAAAGAGTTTCTTCAAGTTTCGAGTTCATCCTTTCGTTTCGTAATAATGTAGGGCATGGTCAGAAAGCCCATGACATAGGGAAGCCAGGCAAAGCCCGCGCCGCCGGTTTCGGGGATGCGGAAAAGCGGGTCGTCAGTGGCGGTCACATACAGTGTGTAGCAGGTTGTCACGCCGTCCATGGTTTCGCTGTCGGCAGCCTCGCCGCTGATCTCCACGGGCAGCGTGCCGACATAAAGCGGACTTCCCAGCAGCGAATGACCAACAGGAGCTTGCGTCTCGGTGAGACGATAAAGGATCTCGCTGTCTGCCCGGAGGCCGCTGAAGGTCACGCTGCCGCTGTCGCCGGTGGAGAGCTGGCCGTCAGAGAGGCCAGAGCTGGTGCAGCCGCCGGTCTGAACATCGTCACCGCTGCGGGAGAAAACCGCTGTCCAGCTCGCGCCGTTGTCTGTGGAGTATTCCAGGAGAAAGGTCGCCCCCGCAAGGGGCTTGCCGTTCTGATCCAGTTTCTTCACTTCCAGCGTTCCCGGCCTGCGGAGGTTGTCACGCTCCTGGGTGATCGTTACGCCGTGCTCGGTGATTGAGAATGGGTACACCGTATCGTCCAGCTCGTAGCCTTTCGGCGGCACAAACTCTTGATACTGATAGCTGCCATAGAGCAGACTTTCAAAGGTCAGCTCGCCGTTGGCGTCGGTATAGCCCTCGTCGATCAGATGCCCGCCGCCGTCAAAGAGCCGGAAGCCTGCGCCGGAAAGCGGGGTGTCTTCGTAGGCGTCGCGCTTGACGATTTTGAGGTTGCCCCGGATCGGGGTGTTCTTAGCTGTGACAGAATAGGTTTTTCCGTGTTCGGCCACTTCCACGGGGATCGGGGTCGTGTCCAGTACGAAGCCCTCCCGTGTGGCGGTTTCCTGCAGCGTGTAGCTGCCAAGCAGGAGCCCGCTAAAGGTCAGCGTTCCGTCCTCCGGGGTGTCGCCCTCGGCCACAAGGTTTCCGCCGCTGTCTTTGAGCTGGAAATGTACGCCGGACATGGGCTCGCCGGTTTCCTCGTTCACCTTGAGGACAGACAGGTTTCCACGCGCAAACTCGTTTTCTGCCGTCATGCTTACCGTTTGCCCGCCCTCGGTGATCGTCACGGGATAGAGCGCAGGATCAAGCACAAGATGGCGCAGCGTCTCCGTCTCTGCGTAGTAGTATTCTCCCAGCGGGAGGTCGTAAAAGACGAGCTTTCCGTGGTTATCCGTCTTGCCGCCTTCGACCACGTTCCCGTCGCTGTCGTAGAGGACAAAACACGCGCCGGGAACGGCGTTTCCGTCCTCGTCCACCTTGTACAATTCGATGTTGCCGGTGCGAATCGGGGCTTTCGGCGTCCTCACGGTCATGCCTGCGTCAACGAGCGTACTCTGCATATCTATGGTACAGGTGACTACGCGCTGCTGTCCGTAGGTGGTCGGCGCATAGAAAAACAGCACCGCCTCGGTGCTGTCATAGATGCCGGAGGCATAGAGGGGATAAGACTTTTCCTCGTATTCCTCCGGGATGGAGATATGCAGCGTGTCGCCGCTGCTGCCAGTATAGCCCGTGATGCTCGTCCCTGCGGGGAAAGCGGAGCTGTCCAGCGTATAACCGCCGGTCAGCCCGGTGAAGGTCACTCGCACGTCGCCCTCAAAGCTGTAATTCTGCTCGTTGGCTTCCAGCGTCAGATCCGTGTTGGAGAAGCGGATGGAATGATTCGTGTCCGGGTGTCTGCCGTATTCCAGAAGCTCCAGGCACCAGGCAAACAGCGCCTCATACCCCGGCTTTGCGCGGGCGTTGCTGGTATCCTGCAGGTAATAAGGCATTTCCTGTATTCCGTTTTCCGCAAGGAAAAAGCGGATCGCGTTTGCCGTCGCGTACTGCGCCTCGTTGTCTGTAAAACCGCCTGTGGAGGCCGGATAGCCGTGCGCGAGGATCGCTTTCAGTCCGTTCAGAATGGTCGGGGTGTAATACTGTGAGCCGTCTGTCGCGTCATAACCGTCTCCATAAGGGCTTTCCATGCTCATTTGCAGACAGTAGGCAGGCTGGCCGGTTTCCACGACAGAGTGAGGCGGCGTACCGAGATCACCCCATACGCCGTCATATTTTTCAAAGTACATAAACGGCTGGTAGGCGGTGAAGATATGCACGTCGTCAGCAAAGGCGCATACAGGTAAAGCCGCGCACATGAGAAGCATGGTACAAAGCGTCACGGCCAGCCGCTTTGTCCATTTCATTTTTACAATAGGCATGATTCCTCCTTGTTTTGGTTTTGCTGGATTAAGAAGATGCTGGGGCGGCCTCACCTCCATTCCCCGGCGGATTGCCCTTTTTGATGGCGGTCACGCGGCCTGGAGTATAGGGGCACTCGGCGTACTTGCAGTACCGATCCTTGCGGTACGGTCTGTGGCAGCGGCAGCTCCGGCACTCCGGGAACGGGCCGTCCGCGCCGCTGTCGTAGTGGTCGCCGGGCTTGTCCCGCATGAGGCTTTCAAACGCCTGGTGATCGCCATTCGTGAAATACATCGGATTCCTCCTTTCGGATTTGGATTAGGGCTTGCGGTATATATAGAAAAATCCGTTTCATGGTGAAACGGATTTCAGACTGTAGACAAAGTACCCATAGGGAGTGCGAAAGCACTTTCTATGGGTACCTTGTTATGGTAGAATAGGGATAAGAGGGGGGCGAGGCGCATGATGACACGAGATGGAGGCAAGAAT
>Ga0256405_10003144_pt1 | contig 35125 bp, 32 predicted proteins | sample RumenRJG_02DNA_FD_189096 | JGI IMG/M metagenome (GOLD analysis project Ga0256405, IMG submission 189096) | Bovine rumen microbial communities from Lethbridge, Alberta, Canada - RJG_02 | ecosystem: Host-associated > Mammals > Digestive system > Stomach > Rumen | place: Canada: Alberta...
GATTTTATAATCATTGTGAGTTCCTCCTGTTTAACTCATATATCATATCATTTGTACATTTTTATTTAATATTTTTTGTACATAAATAAGTATAACTTTATACCACAATGGTACTATGACCTCTGCTGACTTCTTGCCATTCGTTGTTACTACATGTTTCATACTCTGTTTCCACTTGCTGACAAGACCTCCCTTGGTACCACACATTTCTTTCTCTCCATATATCTGCCACATTTACTACAGTTAATTCCGAGTAGTTATTGGACTTCAGTTTGAAATGCAACCTTATCCTTAACTATAGCCTGATGAGATTTCTGTTCGTCAGACCAGAGATTTGCCTCCACCTTCCTTCAGATTCCACCTCACGATGGACACCCTTGGTCTTGGCTGTATCCTTCCCACTACTAGGGCGGATTAGGGACTTTCACCCATTAGAAACGTGCGCCGCAAGGCGCACATTAAAAAAAGCTAGCAACAAACTTTGTTGCTAGCTTTAAGAACTCTTATTTACTACGATCGATAATTAAATCATGCCAATCCTCTGTAATTGGAAGGTTATAATCTGACTCAATAGATGAATAGAAATCACTCGTACGCATTTCTTTTATTACACTCTGGTCATTATGAATGACATCTTCAGTATCATCATTAATCTCCTTAAGTCTAAACATCTGTCCATAGTAATAACACTCATGTATATCCTCAAATGATGAATACTGCTTCTGCAATACTGTATCCATATTGTATAAGAGCTGCATATAATCCTCAGCAGATAAGTATCTTACATTGTATGAAAGAGCAGCCACTCTTATTAATCTAAGATAATCATAGGCGGTCATTCCATCCTTTCCAAATCTAACATATGCACAGGCAGCACCCTTTACTCTGTAGAACTCATCTGTAGAAATATCATTTTTTTTAAAATAATCCTCGTCAATATTTACTGCATCCTCAAATGTAAAGCTATCTCCATAATCCCTTTCAATAGCCTTAATAGCCTTTTGAGTATCCTCGTCATTTTCAACATAAGATCTGAACTTTGCTCTATGGCCATAGGTTAACATATCATCTATAGTCTCATGAGCAGTATCCATATCTGTGATGCCCCATGTATTTTCAAGGAAATCCTTAATGTCATTCCGAAGAGATGCCTGGAAATAATGACCACCAACAGCATATCGTTCACCATCCTCGGCATATGCATAAAACGACGTTACATCTGTTGAAAACTTGTATACTGATGAGTTTTTCTCAGAATCCTGAGACTCAAATCTGAGCATTTCATTGTCATTATAGTCCACTAAGAGCTGATCAATATTGGCATTTTTCTCTACCTTATAATCTGTTGAGCCACCAGTAATAAAATCACTTGTCACAAGCCATGCCATTCCTAAGAAGAAAAGACCAGCTACAAAACCAATTACAGCTGTAACAATTTTTTGTGTATACTTGCCTATATCCTTAGGCCCTGTCATATCTCCCTCTAAACAGAATGGTATTTTTTCAGGAGCCGCCCAAATGTATGTAGGTACACCATATCTAGCCTCATAATCCTGCTGCTTTGATTTGCCATTAGTGTTAAAAGGCTCGATTAGTCTTACGCAATCACCATCCTTATATGCAAAATATACATCCTCATCATTCTCACGAATATCAGCAGTAAAGAGTACTGCCTCGTAGCATCTGCCCGTCTTTAAAATCTCATTTACTATTGATTTTTCATCAATAGCTTTGAGTAGATAAGCTAGTATATATAATGTTCCAGGTATTAATAATGCCATGAAAATATTTATAACACCCACTCTTGCAGCAATCATGGCCACGAAAAATGCGATGTTCATAATCCATACAAAACCCATTCGGATTTTACCAAAGAAAATGTGTTTCTTAAAGAATTGTGTATAGTCTCCGTTAGCCTCTAAATCCTTGTCCAATTTCATTCCTGCAAATGGACCATTTTCAATGATATAGTCTTCATTACATGTAAATGAATGTTCCTCTAGATTTAATAGCTCTGGAATATCCTTTTTAGAATCCTCTTCTACCTTTTCGTAAGTAATAAGCTTTGTTTTATCTAATGAGAAAGGAACCCTATAATCCTGCAAATATGCTATGAATACATCATAATTTTTAAATCCTCTATTAATATTGGTAGATAGCTTTAAAAGCTCATTATTCACATGAATCTGCATTTCCTCGATATCATATCCAACACCTCGGTTACTATAATGCTCCATTCCTGTATATACCCAATCAATATTTTTTACATTTAATACAATGGATTTTTTAAACCATCTTTTGATGATAATAGTGTCATTATTTATTGTTATAGTTTCAGAAACCTTTGTAGCTAAAAATCCCCATAACAAAACATTTAGCAAATCCATCACAAACATAACTACTCTGGTTCCCATTTCTTCCTCAGAATCCAAAGCATACGAAGATAAAGGTACACTTACGATTAACATAAAAAACAAAAATACAATTTCACTGAAAATAAATCCCTTTTGAGTCATCTTAAAATTTCTTTTTATAGCTCTGCCATTTGCATTCTTTTCAAAAGAACCAACTGCTCTTATCTGAACATTTCCATTTCTAATAGCATCCAAAAAATAGTTTTCATAGTCACCATTCATATGTATCAAATCTATGGTGGTCTCTTTTCCCTTTAAGTTATTAAGAGTAATAAATGAATTTGAACTAAAAAAGCAGTAATCTACATCCTCAAATCTAACCTTTTTGCTAAATAGTCCATATCTAACAGAAATATATTCTGGTGTAATGGTATAACGACGTTCTGCGGCTTCAAAAAGCAACCATAATACGGCCAAAGCAAATCCAACTATTATGCAAACTGAACCTAAGTCATCCGTGCCTGATAATACAAATATTGCACCTAAAATAATAAATACAACTAGAAAAAATAGATAAAAAACTCTAAGTCTATTATCAACAATTTTAACCTTGTCCCCTTTAATATGAGGCTCATACTTCCTTTTAAACATATTGCAACTCCTAAAATTTATTCGTTTATTAGCTTTTAACCCAGGTAATATTTTACTACCCATTATATATATTTGCAACCATATTTCCAAATCGAGTAGGAGGAATTTCTCTTAAATGCTATCTTGGATAAGGTTTTTGATGATTTCTGAATGTTCTTTTGAAGGCATCTGACCAGATAAATATCTAGAAATAGTTTTTTCATCAATCCCTAATTCTGATAGAGAAGAACATGTTTCAATATTTTTAGTATTTATTAATTTTTCATTCTAGGGACCAGTACAGAGCGAACTAGCAAAAGACCTGTCCAAACATATGGACAGGCACTTATATTTTTTGCTATTTTGTTTTAGGTCTCATATAGAGATTTTATAACTAAGTCTCATAAAGTCTCATTTACGCATGAGACTCAGTGAGACTATGGTGAGACTGCAATGAGACTTTTCTATATAAATCCCACCATTTCAGCATTTTTCAATTAATACATAGTCTCATTTTGATGAGACTGATATGAGACTCAGTATTATAATTTCCACACAGATTCATTTTTATCATAAACAGCACCTGTAATTTTCTTTATCTTAGCATAGTCTCTAAATACTGTTGCCCTTGAAATATCAAACTCAGCCATAACCTGCTCTACAGTCAAATGTTTATTCTCACAGATCAAATTATAAATAGCCTGTTCCCTATCTGATAACTTCTTTTGATCGCTAGCCTCTTTAGCCGCTTCCTTATTTAACGGAATAGTAATCTTAAAAACATCGTCTTCAAACAGTTCAGGCTTTCCTCCATCGAAAAAAATCGGAGTATATTTATATAAATTAATCACGCTGGAACCAATCGTATCAGTTCTACCTATACTAGAAACCATTATAAAGATTTAAACTAAGAACCGCTCCAAAAATATATATAAATTTTTGCCTATATACGGCGGTGTAACATTATGCTACATCGCATTTTTTATTAATCTCAGCAGTTCTTCCCTTCCCCATAAAACAACACCGTTATTTTCAGCAAGTTGAATTGCAGAAGCCGAAAAATGTTGATTGGTTAAAACTATTCCTATATTACATTTATAATATGACTTACCCGCAAAAACTTCCTGAACAGCACTATTGCCAATATTTGACGAATAACATTTGCACTGGATTCCAAATTTGATGCCATCTCTATAAGCGATAATATCAATACCTTGGTCTCCAGAAGTTTTTGTTAAAGAAACATCCTCGTATCCATTTTTCATCAACAGTTTAGCACAAAATCTTTCAAATTCTTGTCCATCCATTTTATCGAAATCAACTGTTTCGATACTTGCTATTGATAAATCTGCCTCTTCTCTTTCATCAAATCCAGCTCTATTTGATTCATAAGAATCGCAAATCCATTCCCACTCTTTTACAACTTTTTTCATTTGCACAGTATCAATCGGATTGACAACAACCATATATTTAATATTACTTGTATCTGTTGTAAATAAATATACCTTATAACTATCTCCAAATTGTTGTGCCGCAGCATACTCACTTTCAGTCAGCTTAAATGAATCTCCTAATACACCTACGTTTTTTACTGCAATATATGAAACATTGCCCTCCTTATCAGTACTCACAATGCTATATTCATCACATTTTCTGCTGACATCTTTTACTGAATTACCGTTAATTGTTTCTACTGCCATACAATTCTGAATTGGCGTCTTCCACTTATTTATTGCTAGTGTAGCTGTTTTAGCCATTTTATCTTCTGATACTTCACTTGCCTTTTTCAATAAGTTTACATTTATGGTCCTCTTTTGCAAAACACTAAATACTTCATAATTAATAGAAAGTGCTTCAACTTCTCGTGAGTTTAAAAGTTTCTTAATCGTATCTATAAAATTAACATTTAATTTTGTTTCACTTGAAGTTTCCGATAACTGCGCATAGCCGTTCTCTAATGGGACAAATATTTTCATTATGTTTTGTTCATCTGATATAGTTCTGTAGCAGTGTACAAATATTTTTCCTAGTAATTCAGCAGATAACATTTGCACATAATCAATATTCATTAAAATTTCCAACAATTCTCTAATCGTGATTTCCTTTGCTCCTAATTTACTTAATATGGTTTCCAGTTTTTCAACCCTATTAAGAAGATTACGATGTACTACATTCTGTACCAAAGTAGAAGTTTTTTGTCTGAATTGCTCCCTATCTACTGAATCAAACCACTTAGGAAATGTTTTCGCACTTTCTGGCTTAACATATTGACCATTATTAAGCAATACCCAGTCCACAATACGAAGTCGCTCAAAAATCCCCATTTCTAATTGAGTAACTAATGCATTTAATGTTGTATGCATATTTATTAAAGATAAAATATTGTAAAATCTTTCATCTCCCCTATGTACAAGTTTATGTACGGTATTTACGAACAAACGTTGAACGTTATCTATTGCTTTACTTGTACTTTCATCTTGAATTATATGTTTTCTTGAAGGGTCTGTTGAAAAATCTGCATTAACCTTAAATGGAAAACCTGTTTTATCCAACGTAGGTAAGAAGCAATGATATACTGCTTCATCATGTCCACATGGTATAATCCCATCAACAGAATCATATCTAAATGCAATAGACACATTATCATTTGATACAATATACCACTGTTCATTGTTTCCATTTACACTAAGAACGATGTCATTATCTAATACCGTTTTACGTGTGATTGCACATCTTTTCTTTAGCGAGCCACATTCAATATATACGGTAGAAATATTTCTTAAAAACAAAAGCCATCCAGAACTAAAGCCTTCAAGTTCGTTCAAAAATTTATCCACATTGGCTTTATTGAATATAAAAAATGTTGTAAAACCTTCATCTTTACATTCCCTAATAGCCTTATTGACCGTTTCTCCCATAACATTACTGTCATACAAAAATGGTATTCGTACAGTGGGAACTTCATTTACATTTTTTTCAAGATGCTTAGCACATATTGATTTTGAAAATGTAAAATATACTTCTGCGGAATGTATTACTATCTCTGTTGAAATAGTTGTCGCACTTTTAAATCCTACACCTCTATACCCAATATTGTTACCTCTTTGTTTGCTACTAGCTCCTGAACGGCATATTGCCATGATATCGCTTTCATTAAATGGTCTCCCATCATTAGCAACAACTAGTGTATCACCTACCAGAAACACTTTTACCCTGCATGACTCTGCATCATCTGCGTTTTGCAATAATTCCACAAAAGTCCTTCCATCATAACTTTCAGACATATATTTTTCCATCGCAGCAAGGTCTTCTAACATTCTTGGAGATGCTAGTGCTTCAGCAATAAAATTATCTGATATTTGTTCAATAATATTTTTCACTTTTTTCACCTACTCTTTTATATGAACACTATACGTTTCTTCATCAACGTCAAGTGTAATACATACTTCATTTGTTTTACCTAATTCCTTATTATTCTCATCATCTACTTCAACTATCAACTTGATTTCATGAATTTCATCATAATCGAAATCCTCATCTCCATAGATATCTATTTCTAAGTAACCGCTATCCCATTCGTCAATAGCACCAACGAAATCTAAATGCATAATGCTGTTTCCATTTACCAGTAATGATTTGATAAAGAAATTGGTGGTTTCATCTCTACCGCTATCACACCACAAACTCATCTCCACATAACTAGAATAAAATTCAACTCCACAAAATTGAACTATCACATCCTCCTCATTGTAAATGCCCACATCCTTGAAAACATCACCACTTTCATACTGTATTGCATCCGTTTCTGCTATAAATTCATCATCTTCTGAGTCACTTTCATATGTATTTATAGAGGAACCTCTAGATAATGCTTTCGCTTTTACTACATACTCTCCTGTTGAATTTTCACGTTCTATTATCGTTGCAGACATATTTTCTATCGAATTTCCCTCTTCATCCATTAATACAAATTCAAATTCAATTCTATTTACCTGCACAATATCGTTTGTTTCAAAGAAATCTGAATATACCGTAAGTGTATCTTCGCTATCTCTACCATATACATCGTAGCCAATGGACGGACCATTATCATCATATTCTGAAATAGACCCCATTTCTTCTACTTCAATCCCATTAATTTTACCGCTAACAACCCTAACAGAATCTACATCCTGATTTTTTACAGTTGTCAACAAATGAAACTCTAGATAATTTACAGGATTAGCACCTTCTACTTCCAAGAAATCCAATTCTATCTTTGCATTTTCACCATCAAATAATAATTGTGTTTCGGTATTTTCTGAATTTGATTTAAAAGCTGCATCAAGACCATCTATCTGTCCCTTGAATCTAATAATCATATTACGAAACGAAATAAACTCATCACGTGTACATCCCGCTCCTAAGGCTTCCGCAATATTCAAAATATCCCACTCTCTTATTCTATCACTTTGTATCCATGCTTCAAAAATCTCAGGATTCATTCTGTACACAGAAACTAAGTCTTCATTAGGAAGATTACGTGCCAGAAAAGACATCCATGAATCAAATTGAACAGGCTTTAAAACATCTCTAACAGAAGCAAACTTTGTCATAATTTGTACCACAATATCTAATCTTCCCATTTTTGACAAGATTTTAAAACTATGTATAAACTCATCAGAAATTCTATTTATGTTAGGTGCTCCACCCTTACCTCTTGGTCTTGGAAATGTGGTATAAACTTCAAGGTCTTCTAAAAGTTGTGCAATGTATGCTTCATCAGTGCCTTCGTCAGGAGCAATTTTTAACAATTCATTCTTAATTTTATTTCTTGATTTTTCAGGCAAATTAGGAATAGTTCTTTCCACTAACTGCCTACATACTGCCACCATTTCATCGGTAACATCTTCAGAACATCTATATGACTCGTTTCTATCAAATGCTCCTATTAAGTACTTCAATGTCAACTCGCATTGGTAGCCCCAGCCATTTTGCTCTTCGTAGTTATCATATTTTTTTACTTCGAAAAGCTTATCAATCAACTCCATTGCTCTATTCACATCATTTTTCTTAATACACGCTTCTATATAACTCTCCCTTGTCTGATATCCTCCTTGAACATGTAAAAAATAAAATTCCACAAATTCATCGTCATTTGCAAATTTGTAATTTGCTTCTAACTGGGGATTTTGTTCCTGTTCATCATTCTGCTCTTCGTCTTCTGTTTCTTCTACTTCTACACCCATTGCTCGCAAAATAGCATTAGTTATATCAATTTTTATTGTTACATTACCAGTTGATTCACCAGATGAGCTTTTCCATATTTCATCATGTAATTGTCGCTCTAGCTTAGATAATTTTTGATTATAACTATGATATTCTTCTCCACTCATCAAAAAATCATGAATGTATTCTCTTAGTTTATCTTCCGCCCCTCTCTCATCTACACTCTCATTAAAACCAACATTATTAAGTGCATCTACATTACCAGAAGCTTTTTCCATAAACTCCTTTATCTCTTCATGAATGGACTCATGCCCTTCACACCCAACGGTCATTGCAGATATTGTTGCTAATGCTTCTTCAAACGATTTTAAATTGTTATCATTAATTATTTTATAACTTCTGCCATAGTCATCTGTCCTATCCATATAATCACTATAGAAATAACAATCTATATAATTCTTAACCTCTCTCCACCAATAACCACAAGCAGCACGATTATCCGTTCCAATTATAGCTCGCCCTATACATTGGGCAAAATTCTCCCACTTTCCATTTTCAATCCAAACTCGAATTACTCCCTCTTCCAGTGAATAGCATGCGTTTCCAAAAAAATAAATATCAAGAAGTTCTTCGCTCTTTATCAAAATATCTACATACCATTTCAACTTAGATTTTTCATAACTATCGCTATCATTTTTCAATTCTGGATGCGGCATTACACTATCATCACTATTTTCACAATATTCCAACCATTTATCAATCAATACCTCTTCATCTAAATCATTCTTTGCTAACCACAAAAGTTCTATAAAGCAGTTTCCTTCGTTATTTTCAATAGCCAAATCTAATATATCTTCGTAATTACTGCACTCCTCTATCCCAGCAACAACCAGCATCAATTTTGCATATGCTTGGATTCTACTATTGTCTAACATCTGCAACTCTTTTAATAATCTGGCTACTGTATCCTTTTGTATTTTCTTTTCTTCTAATAATTCAAGACACGCTTTAACAGCATGTACCGCTCCATTTTTCACTTCACTAAAATCAGAATATATTCCTCCGAATTTATCAAAAAAGTAATCAAGTGTAACCATGCAGTTTTCTATACTATTCATCAATAAGAAACCTTTAATGAGGGTACTCAGGCAACTCCACAAAGTTCCCCCATCATATCCATATTGAAGCATAAGTTGAACTCGTTCAGGGTGCATTGCAACTAAATGTGCCGCTTCATCTGCTTTCAAGTTCATAGAAACTTTGTTAAATACCTGAGCAATATAAAACTTCGAATTTGTTACATCTTCACTTACATTCAAATCTACTAAATACTGCCACATCTCATCTGCTCTATCAGCATCAATTTTATATGCGGAAGCCAAAATTTCTCCTAGTTCATTCAGCTTCTTACTTGCTTTGGGTTTATGGTCCTTAATCGCATCAAACCGTTCTTCCACTTCCTGCAGTGTCTTAATCATTGTTTTCTCTCCATACATTTAAATATTTTGTTATGCGGTATAGATACCCACTCTAAATTTCTATCTTATCTTTTTTCTTCAACCTAGCATCTATTGGTTTTTTTGCTTCCGCAGGAATCAACCAAGTCTTACCCTTCTTTACCGCTCCATCAATTCTACCCTCGGAACACAAAACTCCTATTCTTCTAGAAGTAATATTCCATTTTTCAGACATTTCTACTGTAGTTAAATATTCCATAGTAAAACCTCCTTACCCATATAGATTATTATATTCTTTTATCGGAACAATCACAAGTAGATTTTTAAGTGTCTGATGGTCTGTACAAATAGAAGTTATCATCATTCTTGCCCCTTAATCTGTACTTATTCCATCAGACCTCATACTTTAATTTATTTAGATATCTTAGACACAAATCTATAAAATGTCGTCTTACTCATTCCTAACTGCTTCATAAGCTGGAATGGACGTAATTCTCCGCTCTGCACCTTCGTATATTCCTTTGCAAATGCATCCTCTGTCATGGTTGCTGGTCTGCCATAATCATCCCACTCACCACGCTCTTTTTCGCCTGAATACCTTCCCTCTGACGTTTCTCTTTCTTTTCAATCTCTGCCTGAGCCATCGCTGCATATAATTCAATGAGCATATTATTGATTGTTTCCATGAGCATCCGTGCCATTGCATTATCCAGCTTCGATATATCCATAAGAGTTGTAGGAAGCTCTAATATTTTTACACGAATATTATTATCCCTATAATATTGCAATTCTTTAAGCGTCTCCTGCTTGTTTCGTCCCAGACGGTCAACTTCTGTAATTATAAGTTCATCTCCTGAACGTAATACATCTTCTTTCAGAACTTGATAACGAGGTCTGTTAAAATTCTTACCTGTCTGCTGGTCTGTAAATATTTTCTCCAATTCCAAATTATTAGAAATACAGTAATTTTGTATTTCTGTGATGCCTCTGTCTAAATGCTGCTCTTTTGTGCTTGTTCTGTGATAACCATAACGCTTCATAATAAAATTTCTCCTTTCGTAGTTCCAAAATGTTTACTTTGTAAATGAGACGTTCCAAAATCAACCATCCATAGATTTCGGTACTGATTTTCAGCACCTTAATAACAGTTTCTAAAAGTGTACTTTTCGGCACCACCGCCTAGTATAATAATGGTGTAGTCAATCGAGACTACTTGATTTATAAGTTTCTATCATTAGATAACCGAAAAAGGTGTTCTTCCTTCATCAGATGTTATCCTAAATACTTATCATGTCTGACGGTTCCTGATAGACACCAGCTGGAATATAAGGTACGCCTCCTTGGGAAGCTGTTCTTCAGCTGATACCTACAAGAAAGTCAATTATTCCATTCTGTTAGAGTCAGGCAAAAATAACCAAAATAGTGACGGGAGAAATTAGCCATAAAAGTTCAACTAAAAAAAGCCATTACGATTTATTTTATATCCTTTATACTGATATTAGCCAATGTACCAGTATATTAGAATGAATGAGAAAAATCGTAATGACTTACAAGAAATTTTAACACAAGCACTTAATGAAATAAAGGATGAATTAGGTGAAAAATTTAATATTGATAAGGTTAATCTCGCTGAACTTGAGAGAAGAACCGGTATATCCAGAGGAAAACTTAGAGGATTAAAAGCTAACAAGTTTGTGGTTAAACCTCATGGATTGAGTGGTAGAACATCCAATAATAATGTAATAGAGGCATTTTCTGGTATTCTCAATGACTTGTTATCTAAAGGTGTATCCAATGCATCTGTATGTTATGGCAGAATCTGTGAAGTTGGATATGCAGGAAGTAAAAGTGCTGTCAAAAACTATGTTAAAGACCATAAGTATCTGATACCAGCCAAGAGACAAATAGTATCTCCACAGGGAAACCGCGGACGACGTTATGAAACAGGTCCCGGAGAATCCTATCAAATGGATTGGGGATTTGTTACTGTTGATACTGCGAATGGAAAAAGTTATAAAATAGCCTGCTTTGCTATGATATGCCACCATTGTGGGCAGAGATATATAGAATTCTTTCCTAATGCAAAACAAGAGAATCTTTTCATAGGTATGATACATGCCTTTATGTATATGGGCGTTCCAAGATATGTTCTTACAGACAACATGAAAAGTGTCGTTATAAAAAGGGATTATAATAATAAACCTATCTGGCAAAAGGATTATGAATTATTTATGGGGAATATCGGATTTGACACAAAACTTTGCAAACCTCGACATCCATTTACCAAGGGTGCTGTTGAAAGATTAGTAAGATTTGTAAAAGAAAACTTCCTTGCAGGGCGTATATTTACAGAACTCACAGACCTCAATTATGATGCCCTCAGATGGTGTAATGCTCAGAATGCAGATTATCATAGAGCTGTTGACTGTATTCCTAATGATAAACATTCTTCAAGCTGCATTAAGGTAGCTCCACTACTTGAAGCATCGCCTGAACTCTCATTTTATCTATGCCCTCCCAGATGTATTTCTTTTGATGGTTTTATAACATATGAGGGAAGACGATTTGGAGTACCTTATTGGTATACAGAAAAGACTTGTCGTGTAAAGCGAGATGGATATGTTTTATATATTTACGATTACAACATGCCAAAGATACTTACATCACATGATGTTACTTGGAGCAGACGGGATAGTTATTGTAGGGATCAGTATCTAATTCATCAGGAAGAAGAAACTCCAACCGCTCCAATCACAACACGAATAAAACAGATTGATCCTCCCGAATATAATCCAGGATTTAGTAAATACAACTTTGAGGAGGACTGCGAATAATGGATGTAAATATATACAACGAAATACAAAGTATTACTTCCTATCTGAAGTTGAGTATTACTTCGCAGGAAGTTGCACAATTTTGTTCAGATGAAGCGTTTAATGATGAGCAGATTCAAGCAATAGCTGACTTTCTTAATCACATGAAAGACTTAAGGCATACTCATCTGGTTGAAATGCTTAAAACAATGAGTCGAATCCCATCAAGAGAACCAAAGACATTTGAAAACTTTGATTTTTCGAGAATACATGGAAAGAATGTGGATACTTTGAAAAATTTATCTTCTCTATCAACTTTGTATGCTCATAAGAATTTAGCCTTTATAGGTCCACAGGGTGTAGGAAAGACTCATCTGGCAATGGCATATGGAAGATTATGTTTTGAAAATGAATATAAATCATATTTTCTTAAAGCCACAGAATTAAATCAAAAGTTTACTGATGCCAGACGTCAGGGACGTGAAAGTGCAATAATAAATGCATTAGTAAATCCTGCATGCTTAATAATTGATGAAGTTGGTAGATGTGTCTTTGATAAAGAAAATACCAGAATGTTTTTTGACGTAATTGATAGACGTTATAGTAAAGATGGTCCAAACAATATGATATTTACAAGTAATAAGAGCCCTGATAAATGGGGTGAATACTTCGGAGAAGATTCTTCTTTACTTTGCGCACTTGATAGAATATTTGACGATGCGATGGTTTTTATGATTAAAGGAAACAGCTATCGTGGAAGCAAATGTGAAACTGTAGCAATAACAGCTGGTGAATTATCACCATTAAATAATAAGTAAAACGAAAGGAAAAGGTACATTGGCTATTTTTATATGTCCTAAAATTGGTTAATTCTACCGGTCTAAAAATGGCTAATCTCGCCTGACTCCAACACTGATATAACTTGCCTTGCCGATGGCTGACCCGCCTTTGGCTCTGCTCACTACGATAAAGCGTGTGCTAAGATTCTTCATCGCTTCACTACCTTTCGATCAAGCACACGCAAAAACCTCAGATCAGGATAGCCACATTTTTTGTGGGTATCCTTTTCTGAGGTTGCACAAAGAGGTAGGAACGTTTTTTGCTACGAAGGGGAAAAGTATTTTCCCCTTTTGCCCACGTCTTTTGTGGGCAATGCCGTCTGCAGGCCCCCTCGGAGAGCGCACATAACATCCGAAGGGTGGTGTATCTGTGCGCCCCCACAAGTTAGGTGAAAAAACATTAGAGACTTTCGGTACGTTCTGACTCATTAAACTCACCTCGCTTTCGACAGGACTAGACTCGATTTGAACACCTGCACTTCTCTTAATTGCAGAGATAGTTTTCTGGACTTCCGTAGTCTTAAATGCAACCTCAAGGATTTCATTGATTTCAGATTCTCCAAAGCTGAAACATTCCTTAAAGTATTTGTGAACTGCACCACCCATCATGTAATTATGATGGTTCTCAAACTTTCTCCTTTCCTCGTTGGCTTTCTTCTTCTCCATAGCCATTCGATTTTTTGCTTGCTCCATTCCTTTTGTTGTTGTGATTTCTGTGTTAATCATGTTTCTGTTCTCCTTTCATTTTTTGCATGAAAAAAGGCGGGTGTTCCGTTAGGTTCACAACCGCCGTAAATAAAAAAGCACCTTAGACTATTTCTAATCTAAAGTGCTCTGTAAACGAAAAAAATCACTCCACTATTGTATATTTCTCTATAAAACTATTATCTTCGTTATATTCACAAGAACAATTTGGGCATTTTACAATCTCATCATCTGATGAAAAGTACTCACCACAACAATTACAGTAAAAAGCTATCTTTTTTTCTCCACCACATTTATCCATTTTCTTTCTAATATCATCAAATGCAACTGAAGTTGGTGTCAACAAATCAGCTAATCTAATGTCAAAAGCCATACATAATTGCTCCACCTTATCAACTGTTGGTATAGATTCATTTCTTTCTATTCTTCCTAAGTATTTTTCATTGATACCTGACATCTCAGCTACCTCACTTTGTGTCAAATTGTAAATGGTTCTGTAATACTTCAACATGGTTCCAACATTCATATTCTCACCTCACACCGCATATATGCGGTTTACTTCTTTTTCTTATTATTCTAACATATAGATTATAAGAAAGTAAAGGAGGTATTTTATGATAGTTGATATTACAGAAGAACTTCGTGATTATACTTATATCACAAGTGTTTATAAGTGCATATCAAACTACAACTTAAAAGGGCATCAAATCGGACGAAAAATTGGCGATATGCTTGAAATTCTTACTATGGGTGCAATTTATCAAAATTCCGATTTGGTAAATCGCTTATCTACTGAAGAAAAACTTGAGGGATACACTACTGCAGGTCACAAAGTTGAATTTGGTTTCTTTCACAATGAAAACAATCAGCGTTCCCTATTCGGAGCTATTGAATGTAAATGTGTTGGTGTCGAGGAAACTACTTCTGGCAAAGGTGCTAGAAGTAAACGTGAACTTTCCCCTTCTGAATCATTTACTCTTGATTTCAATGGAAGATGGCAATCAAATCCTGTAGCTTTTAATTTAACATTAGAAAGTATTGATTCTGATGATTCTGTCACAGTAACAGTTGATGCTTCATCAAATCCACCTCTCAACTCTTCATATAGCATGCAGTTAAATAATAATATAAAGGTTGTTCTTGATGAAAATTCACACTGCCTTACTACATCTCCTAATGGAAATATGCTTGAAGAGATACCAGGCATTATCCGCACATTAAAAACAATTCGTTTAATTAATATTGACCGTGCTCATAATACTGTGACATTCCAACTCTTTGATTGTTTAACCGGTCCACAAACAATTGAAAAAGCAAAGCAAGCTTCTCTTGTTGCAATGGACTTGAGGAAAAAAGTTGACGGTTATTGGGGTAAAGAAGAAATTCCTGCTGGCAAAAAGCACATGACATTTGTTCATGTTATTTGTGAGTATTCCCATTGGGAAGAAAAATCCCGTAATGTTATTAGAACATGCATTGACCATAATGTAATTGTTCCTGATGTTATAATTAACAAGGCTTTTGAATTATTCGAAGAACGTTTTGGCCTACATAATATGCTTGATTACATTTCAAAGAGACATTTTATTGATAATCCAGCTGTTAAGGATGCAGTGGATGAGATTCTTGAATATTTTGAAAATCGTGTTTTTTATGATGTTGAGCTTAATCATTATATCAAGTTTAACTATGCAAATAATCAGTTGATTGTACAGCCTATCAGATAGCAAAAAGACCAAGGTATTTTGCCTTGGTCTTTTTATTATGGCTTTTTGAAAAACAATACACCATCCTTTTTTCTATTTGCATCTTCATTGTAATCAGCTCTAAATTTGTAAGCATATTGTCCTATTCCATAAGCAGTACTTCTATAAGCGATCTTATCTAATTCAAATCCCATTTCTTCTAGCATAGTTATAAATGCTTTATGAACTTCAAATAGTTTTCCCTTAACAGTACAATCACCTATAACTATACAACAATAACCTCCACTGCGAAGATTATCATAGATTGTCTGATACACCTTGCGATTATGCTCAAAATACAGTGCTATATTGCTTGCAGTACTTGCAGGATACGACTTAACTTCCATTGCCTTAATGCTCTTATAATCTTCACCATAAAAAATATCATCGAATCCATTTGCCCACATAAATTTCAGCTTAAAAACTGGAATATAGTCAAAGCAATTGAGATATGGTGGATGTGAAACAACTAATCCTAAGGATTTATTTGTTCTTTCAGCGCACTCATTGATAAAATTTGTAACACTTTCACCATCGGCATTGTTTATCAAAGCAGCATCAGAAGCAATTTCCACTTTTGTAACTTGATTCCACTCCTTCATCAAGTCAATCATCTCAACGATTTTCTTTGAATAAGCATCAACAACATCTCTTTTTCTCTTTTTGTTATTAACATGAGGTCTTACCTCTCCGTCGTGAGCAGTTGAAACTCTTCTAACAATAGCAAAAAATCCCAATTCAAAGAAATCTCTGTATTCATCTGCATCCCTATCAAGTAAAAGTGTCTTGACAATTGCAAGTTGAGTTATTGTATCCTCAGAGAACCACTTTAAAGCATCTTTATGATTTTCAAGCTTAAATACTTCGGCTTCTGTTCTTATTCTGTCTAAAACAGAACTATCAACTTCGCCAAATCCTAAAAGAATCTCTTCTGGACTTAATAAAGCATGATTGTATGTCCTTATATCTGCACTCAAATTTTGCCAATAACATTCTAGTTGTCTTAAATCGTAGTTTCTTGCCTTAACCTTACATGCCAATACTGCAAACGGATTAATATCAATACCAAAAGAATCATATTCTTTAAGTTTCGATTCTACTAATGTTGTTCCAGAGCCTGCATAGTTATCTAATACAAAGTCATTTTCTGAATTTATCAACTTTCTTCCATCAAGGTCATCCAAAATAAGCTTTCCAATCTTTGAAGGAAACTTACCATAATAGCGGAAATAGCTATGTGTAAGGTATGATAGCTCAGAAATTGTTTCGCTAACATCCCAAAACTCAATATCATAGTCAGATAAATCTATCTGGCTCATTTGATAATATTCATTTTCTTCAAGAACTACCTCTGGTTCTTTTAATCTTGCCATAAAAACATTACTCTCTTTCTTTTTATCTCCTATATATCATATCACAAAAACACGATCTTGTGGCTAAAAATCATGAGGAACTATATATGCGGTTCTTTGTTCAATTTGTTCATCATCTCCCTTCTCTTTTTCTTCATATCCTCTGATATCTTTCTAGGCTTTCGCTAACTAACATACTGCTTAGGCATATAATAGGTCTTGTCGATATCCGTTTCACCTATACACTTATACACCTCTGGGAACTCATTAACTAACGAGTCAAGTTTTCTTATAACGGATTTATCTCTGGTGAATACTACTGCATCAGATTCAGCAACATTGAAATTGATTATTGTTTCTTGCTCATACTTGGATAACTTCATAGACTTATCTCACCCCGCTTTCTATGCTTGTTCGGCTCGTTAATTATCGTATGTTTTGCTTCTGCAATCTTTTTATTGAGTTGATGTTTGAATGAGAGCGTTCCATCTTTTTCAACACGTTCCTTATCGCCTAAAATAAGCTCATTTCCCTTTACGCTGTAAAAATGCCAATCTGTTATTTTCCCTTTCTCGTCTGTAAACGTAGCCATGAACTTTCCCTCGCCTTTGTTGGTGATAGTCAGCCAATGCCAATCATCACCTTCTCTGGTGTAAACACGCTTATAGTTAAACTCATTACCTGTAAAGCGTTCATTAAGCTTATAAGGCTTCAACTTCTCATTTTGGGATTGTCCGTTATAATGCTCTAAAATCAGCTCAAATACTTGGTCTATATCCATAAACGCTCCTTTCTGTCCGACTTCTCATATTTAAGTCATCGAAACCCTTGATTTTCCTTTGAAGTTTGATTTTCAAACTTCTTGAAGTATGTTTTTCATACTGCTTATCACCACTCCATGAACATATCTCAACAGCCTTGAAACCCGCTTATCTTCGGCTCTTTTAACGGTCTGCCCTCTTAGCCCCCGATAGTGATTCTGGTACGGAACAGAACGGAAGGAAAAGAAAGGGATAAGATAGAATAGTTACTAGGGTATATCTTTATTCTCTTTTTCTTTACTTCTTTCTTTTTCTCTTCTTTCTAAGGGAAGAAGAAAGAGAAGTGGAAACAATCCTCGTTAATTAACGCAACAATGAAAAATAAAAAAGCCTCAATGATAATTTCCTCATTAAGACTTTTTGAAATCTTGTTCTCCCGATAATTACTATATGAACTTTTCTTAAAATAGCTATTATTCTAATCACTTCTACCGCTATCTGGATTATACTTTTCCTTTCTCGATTATTGTTCAAACAAATCGGTTATAACATGCTTCATTCCCTGTGACTTCGCACCAAGGTTGTCGTTGCCGTAAACCCTCAAGAAGTTTTACAACGCCCCCGAACTCCAAGGCCTATGCCAAGTGCAATAACAAGTGTCTGTAATACTGTGATTGCTGAATTGAAAAATGCCATGTCTTTCTCTTCTGGTCCGGGTTTTCCTTTCTTGAAAATAGATTAATAGTTTCGGCTCATGTCCATTCCTAATGCTTAAAAATTGGCATAATAATAGACCAGTACAAACCTGGGCGTCCCCAGAGGTACTGGTCTATGTAAATAATACTTCTTTAGAATAATAATATTGCCTTGTTTCTTTCAAAACTAAACATCAACAATAATTATTCTAATTGCACTTCACTATTTGGGAAAAAAGCATTTCTATTAGTCCATACATACCAAGACATATCAGCCTTTGTGATTGTTTCCGTAACACCATCATCTATAAACTTTATACAATCACATAACCTATATTCTTTTCCACATTTATTACAGATTGATTGTTTAATTCGAAAATGTGGAGCTATCACAATCTTATGCGCGGCTAAATAAGCCGCTTCATCTTTTTCCAACTTAAGAGTTATACTCCCAACCCCATCCTTAAGTGCCATTTGCTCAATTTGGGATTGTGGAACTAAAATTCTTCTAAAACGAACAACATCACCATATATTAGTTTATATTTCTCTGGCCTATTCTTAGCAAGTTTAAACTCATTATTATATGCATATATGTCATCTATCCAATCATTAAAATCCACCGATGAAAAACTTGGAATATTGTCAAACAATAATATAAAATCATTAATGTGTCCTGCAAATGAAATCTGACACGAGTCATTTTCAAAATTTGTTCGTATGCCAAAAGAAATTAAGGCATCTTTTCCCTCTTTCTGCCATACACTACATAATTCTTTTATAGCTCCGAGGACAATATCTACAATGTTATTATCTTTACAACAAAATACAGGAAAATTATATATCATATCATTATATGCAATTATAGAAGTATTTGGCATTTTTAAAAGAACGCCCTTACGTTTTATTAGCTTAAGAAGTGTTATAGATTCTGCATCGAGAACCTTAACCTTCTCCCCATTAGCCGTTAATACATAATCATTTCCACATAACTTAATATCCCGTTGTTCTTGTATATCAAATTGGTCTAGGTATGTGAGAAATAGTCTCATTCCATCACCAGGATTGAATTCCATAAAAGAAAATGGATTCTTCTCCCTTTCTAGTCTTTTTTGAGCGTTATCGGATGAAACAATAGCATCATATTTTTCGTCAATTCCTCCAAAATACTCTCCAATCAGAGCATTTTCCCTATAAAATGAACTTATTAGCTGCTTCCATAAGTGAATTGGAATTTCATTGTCGATTCGCCAAAGTTTCTTATATTTTGAGTTCTTCCCACACTTACTTATATCTGTCTTATCATCTATTCTCTCAAGGATTTGAACATCATCATAAATACGTATTGCACCATCTAAATGAATAGGCTTTCCGCTCACTGGATCTAGCATACTGTGAACATATCTACATCCCCACAACATATCTTTGCCATCATTAAAGCTAATATTTTCTCTGTCACACAATTCTTCACACTCAAATGTTCTCTTGCCATCTTGAATATGCCAATAAAATTGCGTGCTTAACAAATTCGAAAATACATTATCATAATGTTCATTATTATGGCATGTAACCCCTTCTGATATCATTCTTAAATCATCATTAAAATGCGGACCTCGTATATACTGATACTCAACTTCTGAATTTTCCGTACCAAGTAAACCGACCATATCTAAGTCCAATGCCAATTTAATATCAACATCAGTTTCTTCCTTTATTTTTTCAAACACATCAAAAAACTCTTCATTTGTAGTATTAAGAATCGACATATTTCTTCTAAAGAAATAGTGTGCAAAAAGTAAAAATCCATCTTTTTCATATACCCCTGGAATTAAAACACCTCTCTCACCATCAGTGGTAGTTGAATAAACTGGTTGCAATTCCCTAGCATTAACTAAACCATCTTTAAATGTTTCAACCCATTCTGGAAATATCCTTTTTACTATTTCTTTATCCCTGATAGCAACTGCTTGACTAACAGTAGCAACTTTATAATTCTCAGACAAATACTCTTTTAGCACATTCTTTAGCTGTTCAATTTCATCTTTATGCTCTTCACAAAAAATATCATAGTTATAATTTGAAAGAAATTTCAGTAATTGTTTTTTTTCTTGTTCTGTTTCAATAATACCTGACTCAATCGTTCCATAAGCCTTTCCTGGCTCCATATAGATTCCAGACATTTTAGAATATCCCACTGGTTTTGTTCTATCATGGCCTATATGGACCGGAATTATTCTATTCCAAGAATCATGATAAGCATTTATAATCGTCCTTAATGGAATTATATGATTCTTTCTATTCTTTCCATCAGTAATTGCAACACCATAAGTTTTTAACATCATATCCCCCTAAGTTTTATATTAAGATAAAATGACTACTCAATAAGAGTAAGCACCTCTTCTTACCATAAAATAAGTATACATTATTTAGCCTCTGAAGAGGTACTCAAATTCACTTAAATCCTCACCACATCAAACATTTCTCCACTTTTCACCTTAATCCCCTGATGCAAAAACCGTTGTATATCCAACTTGTTCCTAGCATCATACTCTCCAGTCTCTTTATAAAGTGGATGCTGGGTGACATCATATTTGTCCGACAAAAATGGACGTACACCTCGAAGCTGCAGGATGCACTTGTCACCATCCATGACTGCGATTTCATCCACGGTCATGAGGTCCTTTCCACTCTTCTGATAGTTCATAGAGTAGAAAGGATTGTTGCTCCTGCTTTCACCGATGTTATACATGTATATAGTCTCTTTTCCAAGGAACTGGGATAAATCCTTCAGCGTGGTTGGCTCGGTACCACCAAGGAACAACTGGGAATCCATATTTTCAATAATGGTATCCGTGTTGTCCTTATAGATGGCTTTCAGCTGTGATTTTGCCTGCAGGAACAGGCAAGCACTAATCTCACGACTTCGGATAGTTGCTACCAGCTTCTCCAAGTTGGGGATCTGTCCGATATTGGCTGTCTCATCGATTAGGCATCTGACGTGAACCGGAAGCCTGCCGCCATACACATCATCAGCCTTCTCACATAGCAGATTGAAAAGCTGACTGTAGACCATGGAAATCAAGAAATTAAAGGTAGCATCTGTATCACTTATAATGAGAAATAATGCTGTCTTTCTATCTCCCAAGGTGTCCAGTTCCAATTCATCATAACTTATGATTTCTCTAAGCTCTGCAATATCAAAGGGCGCCAGTCTTGCACCGCAGCTCACTAAAATAAATTTCGCTATCTTGCCAAAAAACACATAATACATATCTGTATTACCGACTTTCACACATCCATTTTTCTGCTTTTCCTTTGTAAACATAAGCGAAGAAAGATACACATATCCTTCATCGTTTAACATATAATCAACAATTCCAATAGGTTCATTATCAATACACAAATAGTTCGATGAGAATCCATGAGCTTGCATCTCATCAAGTTCATTTTTTAGAAAGCTTTCATCGATATAATCTTCCCCTATATGATGTATTAAAAAATTTGTATTTAAATTATATATTTTTATGGCATCTGCCATGTTTGTTAATTCTATTGTTCTTTGTTCAACCTACCTCGATAAAACAGCAGCATTTTTCCATCCTCGTACCAATTTTCCTTTGCATAAAGCAGTGAATCTGATAAAGAATCAAATTTAAATAAAGAAAAATTAATTTTATTCACAGCTGACTTTTTTAATTTTTTCTTTTAAATCAGCTGACTCAATATGAACAGAGTCACGGTCACGCTCTATCCAATGTGATGCAGCTAAATCGTGGTCTGGTTGATACATGATAAAAATTCTCCCTAAAAAATCTTGTTCCTTTTTATGTTTCCTCCATCGTTTCTTATTTCTAAACACTTACAGTAGCTTTTGAATCCATATTCACCGTGAATGTTATATTGGTGTTTGCCAACGATTCACATTCCGGCCAATACTTAATAACATGATCCACGTAATTATTTTCTTTAAAACAATCCACAAATATCTGCTTGATTTCATCCTTTGTTTTTCCATTTAATTCCGCTTCTAAGTCATCAATAGAATGCGAATTAACATCAAACAGTTTTTTTGCGCCACTTACTTTAGCACAAAAATCAGATTGTTTAAGGCCATTAAACTTTGTGAACGTTTCAATTATTCTTCTAATTGGATTCAACATCATATCGGCCGATGCATCGCTGTCATATATAAACTTCAATTCCATCCAAAGAGATTCATAACTTGTTTTTATATCTTTATCCGAATTCGGAATAAAAATAAATGTAGTAGACTGTCCGTTCTTATTAAAATGAATGCGCTTAATTTCCTTTTCCTTGCGTTTAAAACCATATGTAACATTCATATAAAAATGCTTATTATGAGTTAATAGCACAAATCTATCATCCGGATTAAGCGCTTTTATAAGTCTAACAATCTCCTCAATAATGAGATATTGCATATTATCATCATTAGAATTCATCGGATCATCAAACACAATCAAACGCGGTTTATTACTAATAACATCTTTAACTTCGTTTAGTTTTTCAAGGAAATATAGAAAAGCAATAATATTTTTTTCACCAGTAGATAATAATGTAATATCTCTTATTTCGCCCGTATAGATATCTTTAACCATATAAATGCCATTTGACTTTTCGTCTTTACAAACTTCTAGCTCAAACGATACCATATTACGAAGTTTATTTTTTATTCTTTGTGCAAGAATAGCCTCATTCTTTGTTTTATTCTGGAGCATAACAATTTTGTCTTGAAAAATTCTTATCTCAGTATTAATTCCTGATGGGCCTGTTATCCTCTGCTTCTCTGCAAAAAACTCATCTTTTCTTTGTTGCAAATTCGATTTCAAAATCGAAATCTGTCCCTGCTTTGTGTCATAATCAAAGTTATTTAATTCTTCTTTCACATAATGAAGTCTAATCTTCTCTAACGCTTCCGTTTTTTTCTGTTCTAAATCATTACTATTATTTTCGGCCACAAGTTTATCATATTCATTTTTTAAAGTTTCAAAATCATCCGGCACTTTTAAAGCTAATTTCTGAGCAACATCAAAAAGATTTGACTGTTTTTTAGCTAAAGCTTTTTTTATTTCAGTAAAGAAGAGACGATGTGCGTCTGCCAAAGTATTCAGTCCATCTGTTAATGTTTTTACCCGTTCTTGAAACTGAGGATAAAAGTTATCACTTTGAACGACCAAGTCACTTAATGCATCTTCAGCGCTTTCTGCCTTCTGATATAAAGTATCAATCTCATTCTTTAATGCTTTAACCTCATCCGCAGAAAAATATGTTTCTAACTCTTCATATACTTTATTATTAATTGGCGAACCGCAAAAAGCACATACTTCACCCTTTTTATGTAGTTTTAACCCTTGCTCAGCAAATATTCTTTTTTCAGGAGTTTCTAATCTAACAATATGAGTCTTCTCTTGAACTTTCTTTTCCAACAAGTTATTTGTCTGAACCAAAAAATCATTCATATCATATGACGGAAAATGTAACACAGGCGCCACTAAGATTTCAGATTTTAAAGTATTCTCATATTGCTCCTTTTCTTCAGTGTTAAGCAAAGATGCATGTACGATATCTGTAACAAAATTTTTTCGATTATACTGAGAAGCCATATTAAGCTTCTTTTTAACAGATGAAGCCGCTTTTGTATAAAAAACACTTATTTCACGTTCTGCATCATCATATTTTTCCTGAGCATCATTACGTCGTGTCCAAAAATTACTTTTTGTTTCATCATTTGGATCTTCTAAATTTCGTTTTATATCATTTTTTTCATTTTCCTTCTGTTTTATCTGTGTTCTGATATCCTCAATCTGCTTATTAATTGATGCATTTTCTTCACCTAAAACAACCGCATTTAAACGCTTATTATCATCAATTATATTTTCAAACCCTTTAAAAACACTAACATCATAATTAGTCGTCTGTTCTGACAATACATCTGTCATTGTCGTTTTTCCGGTACCATTTTTACCAAGAATAACCGTAACTTTCTTATCTAAGTCTATTGTGTCACTTTCAAATAATGGCACCGCTGTCAAGTCAATTTTCACAATATAATCCTCCTCATAACATGTTGTAGTGATCAAGTTGCCTTTACCTTATTAAGAGAATCCCTCATTAACAAAAAAATTGAAGATTCTTATATAAGCCAATTTTTACGCGGCATTGTAGTGAACTAAATAAAGATTTACTACCAAACCCAATACCCCTGTCTCCTTGCACTATCATAGACAGGCCGCATATTCTTCTCCAGAATATTGTAAAACTCAGTTGGTGTATTTCCTATTCGATATAGTTCCTGGTTAGCCCATATCGAATGATCGATATCATATTTGCCTTTTTCAATAGGTGCATCCGTAAACACATCTATGATGGGTTGCTGTTCAAGGATCAGTTCCCATAAAGCTCTTACATGATTAAGCTTTCGCATTTTCTCATCCATAGGTGCCAATTTATATACCAAACTCGGAACCTCTGGATTATTACTTTGAAGCCATTTCACCTTTTCAGACTGAATCCAGCCTAATATAGAAACAGTATTATCCTTGATTAGGCTTATCCACTCATCACTAAAAGTCACTTCACGCTTCAATCCCATGCTCTCACCTATGACATATGGTAGAGGTGTAGATTGATTTAATAACCGAGCGTATTTAATCAATGCTCCAGTTCTTCCCCAATCCACAATTTGATTTGCATTATCAAAGAACCCCGAAAGTGCTCTGTAAGGAACATTTCTCGTCAATCTATTTTTATATTCACGAAGTTCATTATCATATTTAGCTATTTCATTTCTTATACTTTCTGCGTCAGCATCTGCTCTTAATCCACTCAACTCTTGTAGTTTGATAACTGCAAGTTCAAGCGCATCTCGGGGTTCGCCAAGCAAAAATCCGTTCAAACGAACATGGAACTCCAGAACGGTGTACCATGCATTACAAATCATCTCATCGATAATGTCATTAAAAGATGTCTTTACAACATCTCGGGAAATCATTTTAACAATTGCTTCAAGCCAATAGAATTTATAACAATAAGACGGATCTTTTAACATTTGTGAAAAACCGACTACATCCAGATTGTTATAGTATTTCCCATCAATATTAAGGTCGAGCTCACTATTCATCATTCATTGCCCTCCCAGAATATTCGGTCTTTAAAACCGCCTCTTTTATCCTGCTTATCCTTCTTGACTTTCATAAATTGCTCAATGGAATATCCTCTAGCCTCACAGATAGCAAATAACACTTCTAAAACATCTGCCATTTCTTAAATTGATTTATCAGCTTGATATTCTGCAACTTTCTCATTAAGTTTTGTATCTAATTCCTGTAGATATTCATCCTCAGACAATACCCTTGTTATCGGATTCTTGCCATCAGCTTTTATTATCTCAGGGATTCGATTTCTCACAAACTTTCCCATATATAACCTCTTACCCATTTATAAACCACCTAACTCTTACCGATTATTACCGATTATTCTTCTTTGCCTTTCTTGGATCCTCTGGCTTAACAGCATCAGTCGGCAAAAAACACCTGTTACCCACTAACTCTGCTCCAGGAACCCGTCCTTCTTTACATAAAATAGCTACTCGTCTTTGACTTATGCCCCATTCCTCTGCCTTAATTGCTGACGGTACAAAATTCATATAACACCTCCATAAAAATAGGCGTCAATTCACTACATTTTAAGTATATTCCTTTAGGCGAATAGTTTCAATGAATAATCCCGTGTTTTTTACTAAAACGCTATAACGTTATTATCAAATTTCAAACCGACAATTATCTGAAAACAACAAACCCGCCCAGGCACGTCAATCACCAGAGTAATCTTCTCTGTCATTGACATCCCAGAGTGGGTTCGTTTTATGTTAGCCAAGGCACTTAAAGGTTAATCGCGCTTCGCCATTTTTCATATTATATTTTTCCTTCTACTCTTTGTTTGATCACCCAGTAGATATCTTCCTTGTCTTTATCTCTAAGTTGATCGTATAGCTTCACGAGTGAATAGTAATGATTGCAAAGGACTTGTTCCACTCCTACCTCTGCATAGTCTTCCAGAAGAAGTTCTCTCACATCAACTTTGTAGAGCTTTGCAAACTCCACAATCTCATCTGGAGTCGCTTGGCTATAAAGTTATACTTATTTATGTACAAAATCTATTAAATAAAAATGTACAAATGTTATGATATATGAGTAATTAAGGAGAAACTCATAATGATAAATAATTCAAATATCATAACAGATTTACAAATTAATTCTGTAAAGGATTTATATAAATTTAAACCATTCGTGGAGGAAGGAATTTTGAAAATTAATAAAAGTCAAATCGATAGAGAATTAGGTATTGATAGAAGAACTGTGGATAAATACATACACGGTTTTTCTAAAACAAAATCTCGTAAATGTAACAATTGTATCACACCTTACTATGAAATTATTAAAACATTATTAGAGCCAAATAATTCACAGATTTTTTACTATAAATCTATGCTTTGGCAATATCTTGTTGATAATCATGGTTACAAGGGAAGCTATGTAAATTTTTGCTTGTATCTAAAGAAATATGATGAGTTTGAAAATTATTTTAAGAAACGAAGACCTTCAAATGTTAATCAGGTTACTTTGCGATATGAAACAGCTATGGAAAAACAAGCTCAACTAGATTGGAAAAAAAATATCTCTTTTTTATTATCAAATGGAGAAACTGTAGTAGTAAATGTATTCGTTTTATTGCTTTCATATTCAAGATTTAGAGTTTATAGACTTTCTATGTCTAAAACTCAAGATATACTGTTTAATTTCTTAGATAGTTCATTTGAAGTATTTGGCGGCGTTCCTGAGAAAATAGCCACAGATAATATGAGTACAGTTATGGATATTGCAAGAACTGAAAACCATATAGGAAAAGTAAATATTAAATTCCAACAGTTCGCAGATGATTATGGATTTAAAGTAAGATCATGTATTGCAGGAAGACCACGAACCAAATCAACAGTAGAAGCACCTATGAAAATTCTTGATGAAATAAGAGCATACAATGGAAAACTAGATTATAACGAACTAAATCAACTTATTAACAGAATTAACAATAGAGTTAATACTCATGTTATTAAAGGTACGGGAATAATTCCTGTTATGTATTTTAATAAAGAAAAGACTTTCTTATCTCCACTGCCAATGAAAAATATAAGAAAGCCCTATCAATTATTGCGGTAACCAATATTCTGTACCAACAGAATATATAGGAAAAACATTAACCTTACAAATTTGTAATAGTTATTTACATGTGTATTGTAACACATTATTTATAACTGCGCATAAAATATCAAATAAAAAACTCAATTATCATGAAAGAGACTACATTGAAATAGCTAAAAAATCACATGCCTTCAAGTATGAAGATATTGAAACAAGAGCCAAAGAAAATTTAGCATTATTAGGAGGAGTAACGTATAATGAGTAGCACATAACAACAATTAAATAGCAGCTTAGAAAAACTAAAATTAATACAAATGAAAAAACATTTAGATGAAGTATCCGATTTTGTATCGAAAAATCAATTATCATTTTCAGATGGATTATTAAAATTATGTAATTACGAAATTGATTATAAGGCTGAAACAGCCTCAAAATCCATGATTAAAGCTGCTGCTTTTCCGTTTGTAAAAACAATTGAAGATTATGATTTTGGTTTTCAACCAAGTTTAAATAAACAAGATATATTAGAATTAACCACTTTAAGATTTATGGAAAATGCGGAAAATATCGTTTTTCTTGGTATTAGTGGAGTAGGTAAAACACATCTTGCAACCTCAATAGGTATAGCCTCTGCCTCAAAAAGATATAGTACATATTTCATTAAATGTAACCATCTTTTACAACGATTAAAAAAAAGCTAAGATAGAAAATCGCTTAGAAAGTATTTTGAAATACATTAATAGATATAAATTGCTTATTATTGATGAATTGGGATATCTTCCAATTGATGAAGAAGATTCTAATTTATTTTTCCAATTAATTGATATGAGATATGAAAAGAAAAGTACTATTTTAACAACAAATATAAATTTTAATGATTGGGACAGTGTATTTTATGATGCTGTTGTTGCAAATGCTATTTTGGATAGAATATTACATCATTCAAAAGTAATTACAATAACTGGAAGGTCATATAGAGTAAAAAATTATATTAAAACAACAGAATAAGTGTACATTTTTATATAAAATTTTTTGTACATATATACTTGACACTTTATAACTGGAGCCAGTATTTGCCACTTATCAGCCTGCTTTGCCGCACCAACATTAAAGAATGTTCCATACTCACCAAATTCAGCTCCAAGCGCTCTATCAAAGCCTTCCTGATCCTCTACATTTTTCATTCCGATTTCACGAGCCATGATAGATAAGAGTTTTTCTTCCAACTCCTCTCTTGTGCTCCATTGTTCAAATTCAATATTAGGATTGCCATCACGAAGAATATCCGTAATAACATAATCACCCGGGCGCTCTTCTGTGCTAGTAAATAACCTCGATAACCGCACATCCATACGAACTTCATCCGCCTTCTGACGATGGTTTACTGTCAGTTCTCCATAATGCTCACAAACCTTAGGAAATCCCGGCTTCAAATTCATCTTAACCATGTAAACAAGATCTACAAACGGTCTTCCTGCTCCAATCGGAGGAAGCTGGTTTGGATCGCCTACAAAGATAATTCTCTTGGCTCTCTTCAGTGATTGCATCAGAGCGCCAAACATTTCCTCTGTCAACATAGAGGATTCATCTATAATTACAGTATCCGGCACATCTGCAAATTTCTCGTCTGACAGAATGTACCGCATATCGCTAAAATCAAATCTTTTACTGCGCACTAGGAACTTGGCTACATTAAGCGCTGTGAAGCCCTTACCTTCTTCTCCCATGCTCTCTAATAAACGCACTGTAGCTTTACCAGTAGGTGCAAGAAGCAATACTCCATCCGTTTTAATATCAGGATGGCTGCACAATACCGAAAGCACTGTTGTTTTTCCGGTACCGGCATCACCAACAAGTACAGATATTCTTGACTGTGCCAGTTCGTTTAAAATCGCTGCCTTTTCCTGACGGGCTCTCTCCTCCTGCTCAGATATAGGAAGAATTTCGCCGGTCTTCTCATCTACCTCATTAATTTTCGAGTCAAGATAAGCTCTCCAATCCTCATTAAGCGGAAGTCTCGGAGCATTAAGCCTTCTGCTTATTCTGCGCCCGATAACATCATCGAACTCCTGTATACGAATTACCTGCCCAGAACTTCTTATAAAGCTTTACTTCATCCTGACATTCCGGTGGAATATTCAACTCGCCCATCAGCTGAATCAGCTTGTCAGAATAGAAATGCTCCGAATAGTAAAAAATATCTACTAAAGAGTTCTCTTTATCCTCAGGGCGAGCAAACGGAGCATATACTAGATAATTTGTAGTCACATCTTCATGCTCCAACAACAGCTTAGTAGCAAAGTTATTGCTGCCAGTCAGTTTAATAATCTTGCTTCCTCGAGCTAATTCAAGCTGATCAATTTCCTCCTCATACGCAGCATCATCGTCATACCAGGAGACAACTTTTCGCTCTGTTCCCTCCAGTAGGATATTCAGTTTGTCCTGTATTTCTCGTAAATCCATAGCTTCATCCTTCTTTTAATTTACCTTTACTGAATTTGTCTTGTGTTCTTTTACCCTACAATAAAGCACAGTCTTTTTGTCGCTTGTGAATAGGTGTTTTTTGCTCTCATCTGGTACTTCCTCTGTACCTACACTTGTTAAATAACCTTTTTTCTTAAGTCTCTCCAATAACCTTTCATTGTACGGTGTCTTTTCAAGTGTGACTTTATGATTTGTTCTGCTTGCCAATGCATGATATACCGGAGCCAACTGGTTAAATAGCTCCGGAAGTTCCTCATTTCGAAATACCTCCAAATGATTAACTAGCAGTTCATATTTCTGATCATCTGGCAGAATATCCCAAGCGGCAAGCACATATGCTTTCTCAATTTTTCCATCATACCTTCTTATGAATGCTGCTATGTCAGTCGTTATGGATGTGCTATCACACTTCTTAAGAATAAGAATCTTCTCATTATCGTTGTACGCTTCAGATTTCATAATTCCATCATAAGGAATCTGTTCTTGCGGAACTTCGTCCAATATATTTAGGATATCTGACTTATACTTTTCAAAGAAAAGTGGCATCACTCTCGGATAATTACTGTAAACATCCGCCATAACTTCAAGTGTGAACGGTAAATAATTAATATCTACCAAAACCGTTAAGAAGTCTTCATCTAACTGTGAAATATCAATGTCGAAACTTTCAACCTTATAATTTTCAGCAAATTTTCTATAGCTATTAATAGGCCAATCTCTTATCAGCAAGCTTTTTATTAAACTTTCATCTACTTCCGTTTCGTCATCACATAAAGCATCCAGATTTTTAATCACAGCATCAAGTAATTTGTCTTCAATATCAAAAGTTTCATAGTATTGAGTTATGTTCTTCCAGCTAATCTCCATCTTGTTCTGTTCAATCAGATAATCAATAATCTCTTGAACTGCTTCTTTGTTGTCTTCATCTACTACAGCTGCTAAATTATCAATAGACACAAATATGGTATTCTGAGCCTGTATTATTTTCTTTGCCAGCTCCACATCATAGCCAATTAATGCGAATAACTCCTCAATAGCTTCCTGAGATTCCTCTCGGTTATCTCCTGCCACAACGATTCTTTCGATATATGTTTCAATGTTCTGTTGAATATACTCGCAAAAGCCGTCCTCGCATGTACGTATAACGGTATAGTTCTGTTTTGCCGCCTTATCATATAGATCAGGTAATCTATATTTAATTATTTCGCCTATCATAAATAGATTTATTTCATATGCGTCATTATCGTAAATAAACCTAGTTACTTTCTCATTTGCATTATCTAATGACGTCTCTGAGAACTTTACACCAAGTGTCTTAATTATATCGATCAGCTTTTCCTCAGGGCATTCAACAAATTCGGACAATATGCCTTTTCTTCCGCACAAAAAGGCAGATACATTATTGTTTTGCTGCTCCATCTTTTCTATTGCATCAACAGAAGCATTCGCTAAAAGCAAATCGAAATAATGCATCTTAGTATCGTCCGGAATAACCTCATCCTCTACTATATCTGTCCATAAAAACGGATTGTATTCAGCAAGTGTTTTGATAAATGCCGAATTGGTTGAATCTTCTGTCCATATATACCGTTGTATAAATTCAATCGTTTCTTTTTCCCTCTCTGAAAGCAGCTTGAATAACTCTTCTGTTTTGGATGAATTGCTCTTTTCCGAGATTAAGTATCTTACTATGGCAAAATTCAACACTTCAACCTGCCGGAACTCATGAGGAACAAGTCTCTCTATAACACGATCAGGATGAGGGAGCTCCTGCGTAAACTCCTTGGTTCCACCATAGTTTCTTAGATTGAGTATAAATTCATGTTCATCCGGTGTAATGCTGTCAGGATGATAGTAATTGATATAATTCACGTATGTTTCATCAATGTACCCATTTCTAAGCATGAAAATAAGTAGTTGATTCTCTAATACTTCATCAGCACCCTCAAATAGTGTTTTTGATCCATAATCAGCTATTAAGTGTTGAATTCTGGTTGCTTTTATCTTATACACCTCATTTTTTTTATTTTCTATATTCTTCCTTAATTGCTCAATTCTTTCTCCTTGACACGCATTAGCCGCCTTCCAGCGTTCAATATAACTCAATCCATTTTTGGTATACTCTCTTTCAACATTAGAAACCTCTTTGCTTGCAGTTCCATAATTTGGAAGATTATACTGAACAATAAGTTTTGTATTTGAAAGCTGCTCAAGATCAAAATCATCCGCCATTATCTGATCATAAGAAAAACGATAACCATTATTTGAAATCGTAACATGAACAACCCTATAGTTAGGAATAATTGCTTGGAAAAGAGCTCCTTTAATCTCTTGGACATCTTTCAAGATGTCTTTTTCATGGATACTTAATGCTCTTTCCGCTTCCTCTATTTCTCCGTCAAGTTCTTCTGCTCTTTTGGATATAAAAGCTTCTTTACATCGAAAAGCCTCCTTAATCACACCTCTTTCAGACTCTATATCTGCAAAATCTTTCGGATAAAGATTCTTGAAGATCATCAAGGACATAAGCTCTTCATCGTTGAGACTCAAAGCCTCATCCTTTTTTACCGTTCTTTTGTAAGTGATAAACTCATTTACAATACTTGTAAGGACTCTCATATCACCAATATAAGGCGATACCTTTGTTATATACTCATCTCCAATTTCTGCCTTTATATCAGAAGCATTAACTTCTGAAATTCTCCGGCGTAGTAGATCATCGGAATTAGTCGCGTTAATATATGGTATAATCGGAATTATAAAGTCAAAAAACTTCGTCCTATCCGTATCTGTAGGAAAATAATCATCCCGTATTGCATACACAAATGTAATATGACGTTTAATCGAATCATATCTGTTTAATAAAAGATTTAATTCTCTAAGTTTTGTAAATATGCCGGTAGCGGTAAACCGATCCAAATCTTCAATAAAAACAACCTCGTAGTCTGTCTCTTCAAAGAAATAGACGATTTCATCTAAATATCTGTTGAAAATGGATTCTTCGGCATCGTCACTGTTTTTAACCTTTGCTTTATCAAATATGCTAATTTCCCAGTTCTTCCATTTTGACATTGTCCATTTAAGCACTATACTCAGAATGAAAAGCGTTCCACACATCAACCCCAAAATAGCGCCTATTCCTACAGGTACCGAAAGCCCCAGTTGAGTTCTAGTTTCATCTAATCGCTTTATCACGTCTTTTACACCAGACAAGTCGAAAGCAGTTAAAAATCCCAAGCACACTGCCACTAAAACAAGTAGACTTCCATATATTTTTCCAAGATGAATCTTGTGAAGCTTTCTATATCTGCTCTGTGGTATTCGCTTATATTCAACCTTATAAAAGAGCTTTTTTAAAAACTCTTTTTCTACTTCATCTGATCCCAGTTCTTCTCCGAGCTCATTGAAGTTTGCAAGAGACAATTGAAGCGCACTTATCTTTCGTGCTTTTAAATACGATTCGATTACGCTGCTTTTTCCTGCGCCATAAGGAGCAGACAATGCAACATTTGAAATCTTCGCATTATACAACGACCAATCTAATGCGCGAAAATACTCAGATTCCTCAGAAATATCATCTACTGGAGCCAAATCATGATATGTATACTTATAATCTTCAGTTTTTCGAATTTTCTTTCTTATCCACTCTATAAACTTCATTAAAAACACCTTCTACATTAAATTTTTGCTAGTAAATCAACCTTTTGTTTCTTTTCGCCTTCAATAGACACTTCTATACCTTGAAACTTTGCATAATTTGCTTTTACGCCATCATCCAAATCTAAATCAATTCGCTGTAAAGCGACATGTGATAATGCAGGATAGTACGCTCTAATCTCAGCCAACTGCTTAATATACTTGTCACGTTTCCTAGTAGCTTGAGCCTTGTCTACAGCACTGGTAGATGTATTAATTGCATAGTCAGCATTTTTTAAAGCATTCTCAATCATATTTTGTATTCTAGTAAAAAAGATATTCAGGTCGGCATCTGTTAAAGTAGGTTCTCCGAGATAAATCTTTCTTCTGTAAACGTCGTACATCAAATCAAACAACAATTTATCCGCTGCCATACAACCAACGAAAGCTATCAGCTTTCCGGTATTAATATCCGCTGTGACCATCATCCTTTGAAGTTCCTCCGGAAGTGCTTCAAGTCTTTTACGGATACAACCAAATTCATTTATCAGTCTTGAATCGGATTTTTGTTGATACAGATTTTCCTCTATTACAATCTGCCTAACCTCATCCATGGAATGATTTCCAAGAGGGCGGGCAGTCTTCCTGGTTTCTATAAACCAGAAAAGGTGCTTAGTCGCACTTGCGTTATATTCCATGCTCAACCGTCCTTTTCTTCTTTCTCTTCTTTTTCAAAACTCATGATGTCGCCAATGTTGCAATCCATGTACTCACAAATTTTCTGAAGGACATCAAGAGAGACATTTTCACCTTTGCCCATTTTGGCCATAGTGGCAGAACTGATATTAAGCTCTGCTGCAAGATCCTTCTTGTACATGTTTTTGTCAATTAGCATTTTCCATAAGCCGTTATAAGATATAGCCATATTTTTTCCTTTCACTAAGATGCGCACATAGCGCAAAACCAAAAATACGTACCCAGCGAAAAGTATATCACAGCGAGCCTCAAAAGTCACGGTAAATCTTTAGAAAGTAAAAGATGATATTTTGTTTTCTTGAAATCAATTTTCCAAATTAAAATTTCTCAGCCGTGTTTGTTACCTCCATTACCTTGAATGAAAAACTAAAACCCAACTGAAATATCGTCTGATTACACAAAATCGATTTTTGACATCAAATTCGACTTTTTTAGGCTACCTTCTTTCTGAAAAGGTGCTATAATTAGCTTATTCCA
>Ga0256405_10003145_pt1 | contig 35107 bp, 48 predicted proteins | sample RumenRJG_02DNA_FD_189096 | JGI IMG/M metagenome (GOLD analysis project Ga0256405, IMG submission 189096) | Bovine rumen microbial communities from Lethbridge, Alberta, Canada - RJG_02 | ecosystem: Host-associated > Mammals > Digestive system > Stomach > Rumen | place: Canada: Alberta...
ATCTTATCATAAGAATAGTATTTGCCTATTGTGTTTGCAAAATAACTAGCCTCGTTCTTATTATTAAACTTAACTACTAAATATTTCATACATTTCTCCTTTGGGCTTTCTAATGCCCCTAGATTTAATTTTAACTCTTTCTTGATAAATTACATTATCTTATGTCTAACTTTGCTCCTATGTGCCTTACAATGCCTTAAAACACTATTTACTCATATCTTGTAAACCCGAAAGCATAAACTTTACGATTTTTAGCATACTATCTATATCGTTTGCCTTTGGTTCATCTACTTTTCTTAAATTGAACTCCAACTTAAATAACTTGTTTTGTAAATCTTGACAAGCAGTAATGCTATCTTCTAAATGCCACGAAAACTCTTTGTAATCGTCATACTTGTATAGTTTACCCATTGTTTTGTCCTCCTTGTTTTGATAACTTATTCTACCACTTTTGCAAAAGTATTGTCAATAACATTTTCAAAAATAATTATAAATTGCCATAAAAATAGGAAAAGCAAGCACCCGAAAGCACTTGCTCTCCCCGAAAGAGAATGAGATAGAGATAGGGGCTTTTTAGTCGCTTGTTAAACTCTCATTTTCTACTAATGAGTAGTTATCTGCGACATTTTCGCCCTTGTTTTCTTTACTAATAACTTTTATTTCACTAGATATTGGCTCAATTTCGGTTGGAAATTCGCTAACCCACTCGTTGAACCCGTCTAGGAAATTGCTTAATTCTAGGTAAAACCTATTCTTATATACTTTTATGGTTGTTTCTCCACTTGTATATGAAACTACCGCCGTGCTAAACATTGAAGTTAAGAACGAAATGATAGAAACTACGGTCGCTAAACTAAACCCGTCCTTTACTTTGAAACCGATATAGGCAGAAATACCACCTATAACTATTGCCATAAAGAACTTTTTTAAGTGTGCGCGCCTTTCATAACCTATGGACTTATCTTTAATTGCACCATAACCCCTATTTTCAACTGCACTCATAATAGTTTCAGGGGTATTTGGTTCAATAGGTAATTCTTTGAATAATAACTTTGCTAGGCGTTTTTTCTTAATTGGTGAAAAGTATAATGTTCTTGTATTGCCACTTGCAGTAAGTTCTACCTTTTGCATTGAAAGTATTTCATCTTTACTCAATGTCTTAAAATACTCATACTCTTCGTGTGTAATACCGATAGCGCCTAACTCATTATCTATATATTGTTGCTTACGGCGGTTGCACTCTATAATACAATATTCTCTTAACCTACCTATTTGTTTATTATCATTTACCCAACTTGCCTTTTCATTGTAAGCGTCCCTATTTTGTATGAATTGTGGGTTTTTCTCGCCGAAAAGTTTTCCGTCAGGAAAATAGATATAGTGAATTAAGATAGTAGTTGCAGATAGAATTACGAAATCTACCCAATTTATTTGACCGCCTGTTGTAACTGAAACTAGGAAATAGAATATCAACGCAACAAGTAAAGCACCCGTTAGCGTTAAAGTTCTTAACCTAATTGTTTCTACTCTCTCTTTAAGGGCTTTATGCCCCCTTTCTATATAATTTTTGTCCATATCTCATCTCTCCTTAAACTCTATTCTTTCTTATTTTCTTTATTGTTTTCACTATTCTTTAATATCGTTAAGTTCACCATATCGGTATTGCCTTCGCTAATATGTTTAGATAACATAGGCAAAAACCATTTACCAAAGACAAAAGCGAGTGCCACGAATATTATTGAAAGTATGCCATTTACGATAAGTGGAACATTGACTAATGCCTTTCGTATATCAATGAAAGCGATAGCAAAACCACTACTACCTGTTCCGATAGTCCAAACGCCCCACTTTTCGCATAGCATATTATAGTGTTGTTCTATTTCAACATTTGTATATTTATCGTTGTCTAACAAGTCCATAATCTCGGCGATATTGCCAAAGGAATTGTGTAATGCAAAGAATAAGGCGACTACCGCTAGGGCAAGTGCCACCCAAAACACGATAGGCGCTAATATCTTGCATACTTTTGCCTTTTTTTGATTACGCTTATAAATGTCTTGTGCCGACAACTCTTTTTTATTTCTCATACTCTCACCCCCAAAGTTTTAGCGAATTGCTTTTGCTTTCTTTTTAGGTGCGTTTTCTACTTGTGGCTCAACCTTTTCTTCTACGATAGGTGCTTCAATTTTTACGGAAATATCTTCGCTTAAATTAGAAACAACATCTTTCTCTTGGTTTTTTGCGATAGCGATTTTCTCTTTGAGTTCATCTTTGGCTTTTTGTGGAACGCCTATTGAATTATCAAAGTATTTGGCAAGTGCTTCAAGGCAAGCAATAAGTTTCTCGTAGTTCTCATTGACTTCTTTAAGTTCGCTTTTAATATACTCATTTGCTTGTTCGGTGATTTTCTTTAATTCACTTTCTACAAGTGGTTGTATGCTCTGCTTAAAAGAAACTTCCTTAATCTTTTCAATGCCTTTTTCGGTTGCCTTTTCGCTAATTTCCTTAACATTGATTTTGCTAATTGTCTTGTTGAAAGCACCCCTTAAAACGCCATAGATAACTGCCGATAAAATACCAGCAACTGAAATGCCACTAACATAAGGGGCTATTGTGTTCCAAAGATTATTTAACCATTCCATTGTTTATATCTCCTTTAATTGTTGTTTATATTGATAGGCAACTTGGTAATTCCGTCTATTGCCGTTTGTGTTATAGGGTCATACTCAAAACAAACCTTATTAAGTCCACTACAAAGTTTTAGTGGGACATTGTAATAAGGACAAGTAATGCAGTCCGTTTGCTCTTTGATTTTGTTAAGTTCTATATTATATAACATAGTTTATCTCCTTTATATGCAATTTTTATTTGCGTTTCGCCTAACTTTACTAATGCTTCCTTCATAATATCACCACCTATTATGTTATTTCTGTATCATTCCAATACATAATATAAACTTTCATACCAGAAGTAATTGACGAACGAGTTTTAGTTCCATTGACATCTGTTATTGTTTCAATTCTATTGTTTCCCGTATCTCCAACCACATATATTAAGTCAGTATTTCCAGATGTGTCTGCTTTTATTCCAATTCCAGAGAATACTATATATTGTGCATCATAAGTTGATTTACCAAATGAAACCGCACCATAATAATTGTTATAATAAAATGCGCCTCTTACGCCACCTTTTGCATTTAATACTATATTACGAAGGCGAGTCCAACTATATGATTGTTGTAATGTAAAAGTATATTGATTTAATGGTGTTCCACCATTTTGCCAACTTGCACCACCGCTACCGTTTGCTGTTAATACTTGCCCTTGTGTTGCGCTTTCACTATTTATCCTACTTGCAGTTGTTTTAGAATAAACTGTCACTGCCGTATTTACAGACCACCTTCTATCTCCTTTGAGTATAACAATTTTTTCAACACTCAAAGAAGTTGTATTATTATATTCTACTCTATAAAACTCTAGTTTATTAGAAAAGTCAGATGAAAAAGTATAATAATAATTTTGAGAATAATAAACTCTTTTTAATACTATATTAGGACCAAGTTTATCAAATTCACTTTGGCTTAATGTTCCACTTGTTCCGTTTAATTCAATAACTTCTAAACCATTACTTATGTTGGTATATGTAGGTGTTGCATAGGTTGTTCTATCAACTTTATAAAAATTACCTATTACATAAGAACCACTTGAACTCGTGCATAAAACAACTTGTCCGTGTGGGGCATTGGTAAGATAGGTTGGCATATCGCTACCTGCAACCGTGTCAATATCACATCTCTCTTTTGTTATGAATAAATCCTTATTGCCAACAGTGTCTTTTACGATAACATCTAGTGTGTATGTCCCATTTGTAATTGCATATTTTTTTAAGTCCAAAAGGGTTAAAGGTGTTGCTTGGCTTAAATCGGCAATATCTGCGATATTATAAAGGCGTCCATAACCTCGTTGTAAGAACTCGGTATTCATATCGGTAAATCTAATAGGTTTGGTTAGCATTGTATAGGTCATAGTTGAGGTATCAAACCACATACCAAGTGTAATAACTTCATTGTTTACATCAAGATAAGGTAATAAATCGGGATTATCTATTGTAAACTCCATAGCGTCTGTTGAACTATTATATGCACCCATAAAACTTATATGTAATTCTTTCTTTGCTTCTTGGTAATCTATGCCACCACTAGCACCCCCACCTACATCAATGAGAATGTATTTTTCACTATTGGTGTTTCTAATAAATCCTTTGAATACAATTTGGTCGTTGCTTGCATTGTTCTTGCGAATTGGTAGTCCCTCAATATCACTCATAGTTATATACATACCATTGTTAAAGTATGTGCTTGGGACTTTGAGTGCGAACTCCTCGTATGTTTCACTATCGCCAACTCTTATACCTATTGTTGTGGTATCTTGTAAATTGCCCGTTAATACGAACATACCTTCAACCCCGTCATTGAGTTGTGGGCTATCTGGCAAATAATACATTTTAACAAGAGTTGAAACATTGTCTATTGTCACTTGTTCGTCACTTGAACTTGCGTTTGCAAAAGTTGGTTGCTCGCCAAGTAAACCACTAGAAAATACTACTTGTTGTGTATTTAAGTTGAACTTTAATGGGTAATTGCTACCCCAATATATTGAAACTCCGTTTATACCATTTGTGCTTTCGGTATATGCAGTAAACTCTTGTTTGATTAAGTCGCCTTCTTGAATATTAAGGACTGCTTCGCCTAATAGGTCAAAAGTGCCACCGACTTGAACTTTGACTAAATCGGTTGTGTTTACAAAGGTGATTAAGTCGCTTACTTCTACATTGATAGGTGTGTATGTTGTTCCACCGTCTTGTGAAACACTTGTTTCTACTCTTACATAAAGGGTATGTTCTTCTGTGCTAGCCACGAGTGAACTATCTTTAAGGTAGAATGTATTTTCAAAACTATTCTTATTAGATAATTGGAAAACACTATCGGTAGTCATAACCGCCGTAATTAAACCTGTATAACCAAGTCCAATATTTGCGTCATAATGTTTCAATGAACTATCATTTGTCTTTGAATAAACACTAATTGGTGTGTTGCCCGTGAAATAGAAAATATCGTTAAATGTTCTAGGCAAAGCATAGTCCTTAACAAAGGATTTACTTGCACCTATAACATTTGTCATATAGGTTGTGGCAATTTCGTTGCCGTTGCCGTCCATATCTGCCTTTCTCGCACGATTTACTTGTTCCGTGCCGTCCATTACATCTCTAATCCAACTAACTATTACAGGGATTACTTGGCTTAATGTCATATAAACGGCAGTTCCTGTTCCTTCAATATTGACATAGACTTCCTTAATCTTGCCACCTACAATGTCTACGAGTGTGTTATTTGTATCGCCTACATTATAAGTGCCTTCAACTAAACCAGCGTTTCCGTTGCTTGCCTTTTCCATTGGTGGTATTTCATAACCATTCCAGCCACTATAAGAATAAGTGTATTTATAGTTTTTGTCCGTGCCACCTTCAACTTCCAATACAAAGATAATGACATCTGCGTTTTTAGGCAAGTCCCCCGTTTCTTCTTCTACAAAGTCTGTTAAATCTTGGTCGCTTGGCAAGGTATCGCCTGTCATTTGTCCTATATATGTTTCAGGTGTTGCAAAATGTTCTTCAATGTAAGAAACTGCACTTTCCAAGTCGCTAATATCTCCTTGTGCCGTGCTAATATTATTTGTATTTATATCTTGTTGCCCTTTTAATTCATTGATAGCACCTACTATTGCCTTACTTGTTGTTTGCAATTCATTTGAGTTCTTATCTTGCTTGCCGTTATATGCACTAATAAGTTCGTTTACAAGTGCCGTAAGGGTTTCAAGTTCGCTAGGTTGTATGCTTTCGTCCCTATCTAAAATTGAACTTGGTAATACTTCAAAAGAACAAGTTTGAGAGCAAACAATGTCGTTGATAGTTGCAAGTCCATTTGTGGAAACATTGACAACATTTATAACCATTTTTGGTGCGTTTTCGCCAACGCCACTAAACGCCGTAAACTCTTTTGGCAATTTTCTCTCGTAAAGTGCATATTCTACATTTTGATAGGTAATGTCTTTCAAATATCTCATATAATAGGACTTTGACTTGACTACTTGCCCGTTTGGTGCAGTTGCCACCATTCCTAACTTAACGCTAGTGCCTGCCATTTGGTCTATTGCGAAACTCTCAACTTGCTCGTAAGTCCATTCAGTAGTGAAAGTGTATCTATATAACACTATGTTTTCGTCTATTGTTGCTATTACATCTATGAAATCGCTTTCTTGTGGTTCTCTACTTGTTGGTGTATGAGTAATTACAAAGGCGTTTAATGTATCGGTGCTAGGTAAACCAACACTTGTCATTCTACCAATGTAATGTTGAATATCATAATCTACGGAAAGTAGAGTTTTAGGGACAAACACATTCAATAATTTGCTTTGATATTGCCCTTGATAAAGTGGAAAATCTTTGCGTAAATCTGCAACCGATAAACTCTCACTTAAATAAATCTTAATCGTATTCATTCGTGCCTTAATCTCCTTTTATTATTCTATGAGTGTTAAGAGCCGAATGTTTCGTGAAACCCTTAACCTCGTTAATTCTTCACTTATTTATTATATTATACAACTATATTTTAGTTTTGTATAGAGTAATTTTATTGGTGTTTAAAATATCTATCTCCCGTTAATTTGCAACCCATAATCCACTCTCTTAATGCTTCATTTCTATTGACAGTCAAAGGTATGTTTCTTGCAACTGCAAATTGAGATTTTAGGTTAAAGAAATCGTTGCTACCACTTTGATAGTTGCATATAATTGCTATTGCTCTTACTCTTTCATAACTTGTATCATCTTGTTCTTCAAAGTGATTATCGCTTACACTTGCAAAAATTGTGCTAGGGTCAATACTCATAAGAGAAGGTGTTCTCTCGCCCCAAGCATTATCGTCTTCTCCAAAAGTCATTGAAACATTAAAATAAGGGTCTAAATCATTTCCCCACTCATCTTTTGGAACAATAATATTGCTTATATTGATATAGCCATTTGTCAACTTGTTTACTTCTTTGTTTAATAGAACTATCTTGACATTTTGTTTGTTAGGTAAGAATACAAAAGGCGAGATAACAAATTGGTCTGTCCCTGTGATAAGTTGCAAGTTATAGTTTACACTTATTGCTTCTCTATTATCTTTGACAAGTGCATAAGCGCCACCCCTTGTTATTATTAAGTTATTATCTTCCCCACTTGAACGAAGTGGTGGAAGTGGCGGTGTAACTATTTTCACCGTGTTTGTTGCGTGAATTACACTTGCATAATCTTCAACATAAGGTTTACTTGTGTCATTTTCATCTGTTGTAATTGGACTTTCTGGAAGTGCCATAACATTTGCCTTTTGGTCGTTGCCCCCTTGTAAAATATCTATATCGTCAAGAATATAGAAATCTAATAGGGCGGATTTGCCGTATTTGTCCGTGTATCTCTCTGCTAACAATGAGTTATAGTTTTCGTTGGCGTCAACAGGTTGAATAGAATTGACTACTTTATCTCCTGCGCTATAATTGTCTACGCAGTCCACTTCATAGGTCAAAGTCGTGCCACTTGAATAAGCATTGATAGGTAGCAATATATCTTTTCTAAACTCTTTATCGCCTAATACATCTTCAAAGTTATTCTTATCTTTATCACCCTTGAAAGTCAATAACATAAACTTGGAAAACCCTGTTTGGTTGGCAAACATAAGTTTTGATAAGTGTTCTACACTTAATAGAGTTCCACGCCCTATTTGTTCTGTTCCAAATCCCCATATACTTGCTAAACCAAGATAAATATATTCATTGATAGAAACATCACGCCTAATAGAACTTTGCTCGCTTATTTCATAAAATCTTGGCTCACTTGGAATACCTACTACTTGTGAGAGTTGGTTGTAATCTTTTGCATATTCTACATCACTAATTATATGTGTTGAGAAAATAGTATGCTTAACTTTTGAAACATAGTATAAAGCGTTGTTAATCTCGTATAATTCGCCCTTATGCTTAATGTTATCATAACTCGTAGTCCACTCTGCCATTTTATAGTTAGTATTGCCCGTTCTTATCAATTTGCCATAAACATTGTTGCCGAACTTAATACTATCTACAAGTATATCTTGTTGGTTGTTGAATTGGACTTGTTGTGGCACTTGGTCGTATTTTGAACTTAACAAGTATTTGCGTAAGTCTGGTCTTGTGCTTTGTAATCTTACATTATCTTGTGTTCTATATGTTATTTTGAATATGTAATCATTTACTTTTACATTAGTCCAACCAACCGTATTATTTAAGATATTGGTATCATAACCAGCATAGGCACTCCAAATAACCTTCTTTATTGCATAATCGTTGTAAACATCACCAGTGTTAACCGTAGGTAATTGATATTGGCAACCTTCAATTTTGTTATTGGCTAATTTATAATACAATGCAACGCCTTTGTTAATAAATACGCTTTTACTTATTCCCAAAGTATTGTAAATGCTTTCTTCAAATATGAAACTTGTAAGGTCTAATTCCGTGTCTAGTGGTATTGTATCGTGTCCTGTCCCCGTGCTACCTACTCTCTTTGCTACTACACTTAATAACTCAATGATAGGTTTAGAAACTTGAATATTACAAGTATCATTTGCTATTAAATAGTTTTCACTACTTGTCTTTGGTGCTACCCACTCGGTAATTTCCCCGTCTAGTTGCACCATATTATTTACATAAGAACTACACGCCGATATATAATCTTCAATGCCCCTAAAATTGTATATACTTTGTTTAGTGCATTTATTCGCCTTTAAGTCGGTTTCTCCTAATCTATTGAAAGTAATTAAAAACTTGTCATCTTCGCCAAACTTAATCTCTGGGACTGCGTGAATATAATAACCTACTTCAAGCATAATCTCCCATAAGTTCTTTTGGTTGTAAAAGTTCTCAATAACTTGTGTTGAAGCAAGTTCGTCTTCAAAGTTAGGGTCTATATAGAAAGGGTAAACACTCTTTGTTGGGTCAAAGTTAAATATTGAATAACCGCCCGTTCTCTTTCTATAATTGCCCGAATTGATTATTGCCTTTTTAAGTAAGTCTAGTGCCGAATATGGAGTGCTACTTTGGTATATTATTTTTTCTGTTTCCTCGTCAAAAAACAAGAAACGAGATATACCTACAACACCTTCGTATGAAATAGTCCTTCTCTGCGTATTAGAAAGCCCCGACTGTATTACATATCGCATACTAATCCAATTTGAAACATTAGGGCTTGTATATTTACTTCCTGTATGTGAGTTCCCATCAGCCCAAGATGGTATGTTATCTTCAAAGTTGTGTAATGTTATAGTTATTTCATATTCTCTTGAAGGAACTATTGTTATTACTTGGGTTGAATAACTTGGTGCATTTTCTATCGTTGTGTCCGTATACTTTCTAAAATATATGTGTCTTGCGTTCCCCGTTTGTTGTATATATTCAATTACCCACTCATTTATATAACTTGGCATTGTAATGTTATAGCATATATTACTTGCATTAGAAAGGTCGTGATTAGATATAATAGACCCCGTCCACATATTCGTAGGGGTTTCTTGTGAACTATCATATTCTTTAATTGTATAATCTATTGAAACATCACCTACATATTGAAAATCACGAGTTCCTGCAACGCCACCAAATAGTTGTAAATGTGGTAAAATAAATCTTGCCTTATAATAAGGATTTTCTTGTGTGCCACCATATATATAATTATCAATATTTTGGTTGTGTTTTATACTTGTTTGGCTATCACTTAATCTTTGAACTTGAATGTTGCCACTAAGCGCAAAATATTTTCCATAAGTATAATCTACAATAGTTGGCGGTGCGCCTTCAAAGGAAGTTCCAAAATAATGATTTAAGCCACTTATATCATTATCAATAGTGAAACTTGTTATTTCGTCTTCGTCTGTATAAGAACTTGGCAAGTTTAAGTTTACATATTTAAGTTTATAAGTCGTGCTTATATTATCAACTGTCCTTTTTTGTGCGATAACACTAGGCTCTATCATTGAAATATGGTGGTCGTAATACTCACTATCACTTAATTGTGGCATAGAAACCATATCTTTATCACAAACTAAATGTATCGTGTTCTTTAATTCGCCATTTTCCCAAATCTCGTATATAAACTTTGTGCTAGGGTCAAACTCCTCTTTTTGTGGAAAACCATATAGCGTAATTTCGCCTACATCTAACTCTTGTGTAATATCTTCCGTGTAAGAGTTGCCTTGCGCCAAATACTTTGAAAGGTCTAAACCTTTATAGTCAGGTTGTTGGCTATTATATTTGTAAAGTTTTAGTTCTATCATTATCTTAATCTCCCCGTTGTCATATTTATACCAGCCCTTGCTCTTTGATATTCAATGGCGTTATTTTCTTTAAATACTTTGAAATCATATTCTCTTTCTCTACCCATATATTTCGTGATTAAACTTGCGCCCGAAGAAACTGCGCCAAATAATGCGCCCAAAACCGCACCTATTGGTCCTCCCCAAGCGCCATATAAAGCACCCATACTAACACTACTTACCATATTAGTGCTATCTTTGAATATCTCCATATTTCGTGAAACATTTTCTTGTAAGGCAGTATCGCCACTACGCATACCAATACCACCGATATAGTATTCTATGCCTAAATCTATAACTTGTTTAGAAATAGCAAGAGCGTGAGTTGCATTAGTTTTAATAACACGGCGTTGACGCATTTTATTGCTAGACCCCGTTAATTTTGCCATTAAGGAACTGCTATCGCCTTCTTGTTCGCCGTTCATATTGCTATCTGCTTCACGGGTTTTTGCGCCTTCGCTTCCACCCCCTACATCTTTTCTAACAATAATCTCAATTCTTTGTCTTTGTTGTGTATACATAATATCACCTACTATATTTTACCAGCCGTTTTTAGTGCCATTGTGGTTATGGTAAAATCGTTATTTGTTATAGTTTTGTCTATTTGAGTAATAACATCTTTGTAAAGATAAGTGTGGTCGCCCGTTTCTACCTTTACATAAATGTATTTGTTGACATCAGTTGCTATTGTGTCTACATTATCTATCTTAATTGCGCTTAAAGACCAGAATAAGTGGTTAAGCAACTTGGTAAATGTTATATCATAGTCAAAGAAAGATAGGGTTTTAACACTTGAAATTGCCGTTACTAAAACTCCTGTTAAATCAGGGCGAGTTTGTCTTGGCGCGCTTGTTGAGGTCATAATTGCTTGTGCCGTTGCCTTTGTGATAGGTATTACATAAAAGTTTGTGTTATCAAGAGAAAGCGAAATCGTGTAATCGCCGTATGTATCTGCATAATTAAGAAAACCTATGTTAAAGTTGCAAGAACATTCAATAACTTCACCAACTTGTGTCATAATTGGCTCGGTATCGTAAAGTAAAGTGCCAAATAAGTAATAAAGTTTCATTCTATTGCCTTCTGCATTTACCATTTCTTGTGGGTTGCCTAAATACGCCATTCTCAATTTTTGAATGTAATATTCTAGGTTTTTGACCTTATCTGCTTGAATAAAGAATGTGATTTTACCCATTTTTGTTGCGCTATCTATATCTTGTGAAACAACTACTTCTTCATCTACAAGTTCAATAAGAGCAAACGCCCTATTCATAGATTTAAGCATACTCTCTGCAAAATCGTCAAAGTTTTCAAGTTGCGTATTGCTAACTTCTACTACCCTTTGTTTCCAATTATAAAACTCAATATTGAGATAACTAACTAAATCATTAGTGGTTTGTTCGCCCGTGTCGGCGTTCCTAATAATTATTTCTTCGTTATTCTCATTGAATAAACCTACTACTATGTTTTTTACATCTTCACTTGTTAAAATTGTTCTCATATTTGACCTACCTTTTTCTGCCAATTTTCTTGTCTTTTATCATAACTCATACCCGTTTTTTCTAATAAATCAGGTCTTTGTCTTATATCATATTTCATTTGAGTTTTAGCAAAGTCCTCGCCATACATTATATTCTCCATAACATCTTTCATAAGATTATATATTTGCTTATCACTCATACCCTTAATTTCTGCCATACTCGCCACCCTTAAATAGAGTTTTGGTTGCTTGCCATTTTGTAAAAATGCCGTATCACTCTCTTTGATAGCGTCCCTTATCATATCTGCACTATTCGCCGTGAGAGTAAGCATTGTCTTTTGTCCTACAATGGCGTTGTATATTGCGTTTACACAATCGTCTTGGTCGCCCACGAGATTTCCCCCAATATTTATCATAGGTGCGCTCCTAGTGGCTTTCAAGGGTCTATAAAAGGGTCTTGCACTCTTTGTCGCTATATCTGCCACTTTTGAATATATAGTTTGAGTGTCGGTTTTTACATTGCTTGTAAATCCGTGTCCGTAGTTTATCTTGACTACACGCCTAAAATTGATATAAGGCAATTTATCTCTTAATTCCTTATTATTGAATAGGTCTAGCAAGGTAAACTTTTGGAAGTATTGCGACATTTACACCCCCTTTATAATATACTATTCAATGTTGCATAATATACATAGTAATCTTTTGGGAAATGCAAGTGTGTTTTACTTGGACTTTCCACCGAATATAAATGGTGGTTTACTACAACTAGGTCATCTTGCCTTATGTCTATACTATCGTTGTAATGCTTGATATTCAATGAAGTTAATGGCATAATGTTTCCTTTGAGATATTGAGTGTTGCTTTGCTCTATATTTCCCGTAACGATATAATCAAAAGACCCTACATAATAGTAGTTGTTGACTTGATATTTACCTATATCGCCGAACTCTAATTGTAAGTTGTTAATTAAATAAACGCCTTCTGGAAACTCTATCTCTATTGTTCCTTTGAAATCAACTTGTGTGCCACTTATACTTGCTCTATATAATTGCATTGTATCGCTACTTGCGTTGAGTGCAACCGTTGTTTCAAGTGTCAATTCGGTATCTGGCTCGTTGGCAATAATAACTTTGCCTGTATCTGCACTAGATAGCCCATACCAAGTTGAAGTATTAGAGTAATTACTATCACCGCATATTCTTAAATGGTGCAATAAAAATCTCCCTTCGCCTTTTGCCCTAATTTTAATCGTTGGTGCGCTATCTAATGGTTTATTTGTGTAAAACCCTATTGTTGATATAGAATTACTTGCGTTAATATCAATATTTACAACAAGATTATTTTTTGTATATATGTTCCAATATCTAAAATCAGTATTTATTTTATACCAATATTGATATAACTTATCTTGGTATTTGAAAATTGTATTTTGGTTGGCGTCTATCGTGTTCGCCTTAACTGCAATACTAGGGTCTATTTCAATAAACCTTTTTTCTTCTCTATTAAATTGAAAGTATTGATAAGTGTTCGTGCCTACTTGGTATCTATATGTCTTGTCTAAAAGTGAACTTTGTTCTAAACCTATATATCTCCTATATAGCAACGCCCTTTCATTAAATACGGTCTTTTTTGGTTTTAATCTCATAATATCTCCTACCAGTCATTTCCTTGTGGAATAAATCTATATTTGCCGAAATATCTTAATCCTAGTGTCTTTAATAACTCTATGCTATCTTTTGAAAAGTCCCTATCTTCTTCCCTAGTTGTTCTAATATCTATAGACTGCATATTATCTAAATCTACACCACTTACTTGGGAAATATCGCCGTTATAGGCAAGATATTCGCCTTCTAAAAACATTGCTTCTAAAAATGCCTGTCTATACTCATACATTGTATAGCCTAATAAACCCTTTTTCGCTATCATAAAGTTGAGTTGTTGTCTAGTGGACTTATTTGTATTATATATTCTTGTATAGAACTTTAAGCGTAAATATCTCAAAAAGTTGGCGACCCTATCTGGCTCGTTGCCGTCAAGTAGTTTTTCTAGGTTTACGCCCCTTTCTTGAAAGTAAGCACTTGTCAATTCGTATTGGTGGTCTTTGCCTATATAAACTGCGTCCTTATCGCTAAATGGGAACTTGATTTGTTTTTCATCTAGTTCCATAAGTTGTTCTTCCGTATAAAATGGTGCTTCGTAAAATCTCATTTATTTTCTCCTTTATCAATGAATTGTTTTGAATAACTATCGTAGGTTTCTAGTGCTTGCTCGCTCTTTTCGTAGAACTCGGCACTTGGGTTTGCTTGCTTGTATGCCGAAACATTACCACCCCTAGTTAGTTCTTGCATATATTCTTTGCCCTTAAACTTTTCGGTTGGGCTAATGCCTAAATCTGCCCTAGTGAGTGCTTGCTCTACTTTCTTTGGACTATCTTGCTCTGCCTTTTGTCCTTGTGCGCTAGTTGACTTGTATGCGTGTAAAACTTGTCCCGTTGTTACAAACTTTTTTTGTGAAATATAATGAGTGGCAACTGGTTGAATAACTGCCTTTGTTCTAACATTATCATTGACTAGATAGACATACCCTTCACCCGTTGCTTTATTTATGCCACGCCCGTCATGTCCGTAACCTACTCTTACAAACTTTGCCATAGTATTTTTCTCCTTTTTATACTATTATACAACATATATAAAGAAAAGAGCAAGTGGTATTGCCACTCGCCCCTTTCCACTTTAGGATAACAAATGTATGAAGAAAACATTAGTTTGTTGAGCCGTCATTGAAACCTGCTACATTAGAGCCTGTTACAACATCTCCGTCAATAGCGGTGAATGTTAATGTATTCATAATTGTTGCGATATTTGCCTTTGTCCAAACACCGACTAAACTTGCTCCACCATTGACAATGGCTTTAATTGTTGCGCCGTGTAATACTTCAACACCAACTTTCATCTTTGGTAAGATATAAACACCACCAAAGTAGATATTTGGATTTGCAGTAATGGAAGGACCAACAATACCACGACAAGTGCCTGCGCCATAAACGATAAAGCCTTCGAGTTTGTCTAATAATCCTCTAACTGCTGTGATTGTTTCGGCAGTATCATCTGCTGTTCCAGCAATACCGAGTGCTACATAAACAAATCTACGAGTTGTCTTATTGAAGATAAACATATCTACGCCGTCATACATTCCAGCAAGTCCTGTTCTTTCGTCAATTCTCTTGCCTTCTGCATTGTTGAATGGGTTGATAAAGCCTGTTGCAAGTATTCTTGCACTTGCTTCACTTGCGTTTTGAGCGTATTGTCCTTTCATTAAAGTATTGAGTTGTGGTGTGATAAATGCTTGTCTTTCATCTCTTGGAATGACTAATGCGCCGATTTCAACAATACCGTCATCTAATTCTGCGTTTGCCTTTTGGTAAGCGAGAGTTGGTGAACCTGCTGAAAGTCCTGCTACTGCTGGGTCATAAGAGAATACTGCGCTTGCGAGTTCTGCGTCTGTAATATCACCTGCTACAATAGAGCCTTTATCGTGTGTCAATGCTTTGTCAAAGTTGTCGCCATTACGGAAGAAAGCCTCAATTTGCTTTGCGTATGTAATAACATTGATAGCAAGACCTGCTGTCTTTACTAATTGTGCTAATACAACTTGCTTTAATGCAACTGGGTTAGAATAGATTTGTGCTTGTGTAATAGAAACACCTTCATCGTAGATTAAATCTACTGGAATTGTGTAATGATTGCTTTGTGGTGCATTGCCATAGCCACCTTCGTTTTTCTTGTTGTGGTATGCGCCGTTGTTTAATGCGCCTAATTGTCTAAATCTTGGTGCATAAGGTAAAACCCTCATTACATCAATGTAAGTTACACTTTCAACATCATCTGTCTTTGTGTATTTGTCAATACAACCTTTTCCGTTAATGTGTTGGATTTCTGGGAAAAGATTTTCGTAAACTAACATAGAACTTGCGTGTTCTACATCAAAACCTTTAACTGTTGTGAATGCCATAATTTTAATCTCCTTTTGTTTATTATTTTTTTTATTTTAGTTTTTTTTGGTTTTTACATAAATTGTTTTGCGTATTCGTCAAAAGTTTCGTTTGCACTAATATTTTTAGTTTGCACTCCCTTTGGACTTTGAGTGCCGAAATCCCCGACTTCATACTTGTCTTTAATTTCTTTGTTTTCTTGCTCGCTAGTTGCTAATTTTTCTTTGAGTGATTTGTTCTCATCAATAACAGCGTCTAGTTTTGCAGAAAGAGCCGAAATTGCTTCTGCGAGCATTTCCTTCGTTACAACATCTTCAATTCGTATGCCGTTCGCTTCGCTTGTTTCTTCTTGAACGCTAGGTTGTTCTTGTTCTTGTGGTGCTTCTTGCTCTTGTTCTTCACTTGAAACAGGTTGCTCTACTTGTTCTTTCTCAACCTTTTTTTCTTCAACTTTTTCTTCAACCTTTGGTTCTTCTACTTTTGTATCTTCAACTTTTGGTTGCTCTTTTGGTTGTTCTTGAATAACTTGTTCGGTTGCATTATTCTCTTGAATAGGTTGCTCGTTGGTTTTCTTTTCTTTTTCGTCCATATTATTTATCTCCTTATACTTTCCTTTATTCTTGTGTATCTTGAACTTGGAATATAGGCTACTCACTTTGCTTTCGCCCTTATTATATATTATACACATTATTTTTAATATTGACTAGATGTATTTTGCCACGCCGACATTGTGGCTTCTTTCATCTTGTCGTTGGTGTTTTTGGTTGCTCTTAAATATTCTATTTCTTTCTCTTGTTCTTGTTGAGATAAGTTCTTATATAATCCCTTTACAAATCTTTCAGGGGACATATTGCCTGCGCCGAAAGCGTCACTATAAGTTTTCAACTTTTCAAGGAATGGGCTTTGGTCTTCTGCCCTTAACACGATTTCCACTGGGTCGTGGTCGTAGTATCTCATAATAATACCTAACATATCGTTGATTTCAGGGGCGTTAAGGTTAATTTGCCCGTCAATGAAAGTATCACTCTTTGTTTTCTCACTCATAATCTCGGTCGCCGTTCTTGCACCTGCACCTTCGCTTAAAAAACTTGCGATAGTGCTTGCCGAAACATTGAGTTTGAACGCACAGTCTTTGTAAATGTTCTCTGCTTGTGTCTTTATGTCAGTTCCCCTTAAATTGAATTGAATAGGGGTAATTTTATCGGTATCGCCATTTATACTTGAAATCTTTTGATAAAATCTCTCGTTTAATGCCCTACTATCATAGTTAGGGTCATCTTTGTTCCAAAACTCCTCTGGGACTAATGCTCTTGCTCTTGCAAGGTCTACTTCGTTCTTTTCAAAGTATTTTAGTTGGTCGTATTGGAAGTTTTCGGTGAATAGAATATCGCCTATTGGTTGACCGAATTGTGTATTTGGTATTTGTGGTATATCATCTGTAAACTTTTGAATATAGCAACCTAGTGAGTGTGGGAAAGGTAAAAGTTGCTCCCTATCTACAATAATGCTTGGGTAATGCTCTTTTACAAATTGCTTAACTGATTTTGGCAAGTTCTCCCATTTAACTCTTGTTGTGGAAACATTTTGTCTAGTAGAAACTTCGGTTTGTAAGTTGCCACTATTTCTATAAATTGTCGCACAAACAACAGGTTGCCCCCTATCATTGAAATATCTTTCTTCACAAATGCCATAATGGTCTTTTTCACCACTTGGGTTGGTATTATGTATAGCGTCAAAGAAAACTTTTGCACTAACTACTTTACCCGTTGCGTCAATATCTGCAAAGAAAGTGTCTATTCTATGTGCCGTTACATAAAGGTCTTTATCACTTCTATTTACTTTGAGTAAACTTGTGCCACCTGCAATAGCAAACTTGTGTGCCTTTTTAAGTGCCTTATATAACTTTGTCTTTTTCGCCCATTTAATAGCGAATTGGTAATCATTGTCGTTGCCACTAAAATCTATGCCGTGTGCGAAAAGCATATTGTTAAGTCCGTTGGTAATGCTTTGCAACATTCTTTGTGGGACTAAACCACTTGCTTTATTATGCCACCCATTTACCCAACCGTCATAAACCGAAAGACAACGATTGAGATAAATTGAATAGAAAGAACTGTAATATTCTGGTGCTAGTAAGTAAAAAGTATTGTTTACATAGAAATCAAAGTAATTGCCTAGTGTGTCGGCATTATACCCTGTTGTATCAATATCATAAACTTGTTGGCTCATATATTTTCTCCTTTTTATACTATTCTACACTCTTTTGGTATAAATATACAAGTGTTTTTCTAATTCTTTGCTTTTTGGTGCGATTTTTTTACTTGATTAAGGGTTTTGACCTTGCTTTCTTCTGTTTTAACATTATCACTTAATTCTTTGAAAAATGCAGTAAGTTTGTCCTGTGAAACCATATTTATTGTATTGACAAGTTGGTCTACACTACCCCTTAATTCTTGCATTTGTGATAACATTTCGCAAAAAGCATTGAGAATAAATCTCTTAATTTGAATATCGCTTGAAAGTGCCTTTAAAACATCTTCTCCGTTCAACACTTCCTTAATCGCTTGGTCTATTTTGCCTTCGTTTTGCTCTTTTTTAATTTCTTCACTCATTGTTCTATCTCCTTACTCTTTTGCTATACCACCCTCATTGAGTAGATATATCTTTAACATTTCGTTTACATAATTTATTGAGTTCTTAATTTTGAAAAGTGTGCCTGTCATCTCTATTAGTAAGTTTGAAACGGCAATTCTTACTGCCTCATTCTCACTCTTTCCACTTTCGCCAAACCCAATATCGTGCAAAAACTCGTTTTCGTCCATTAAAGCGTGCCTTGAATAAGTTTTCGCTATAATTGCATTGAGTAATTGCTCGCCTTTTCTTTCTTCTGCGTATTTCTCGCCTTGTGTTTTCTTCTCATTCTCTTGTTTTTTCATATATTTGCTCCTTTTTGCTAATTTATATATCTATTTTACACTATCTATCAATTAAATACAAGTGCTATTTTGCTAATCTTACGGACTTTCTTATGTCGTTATAATGTGAAAACTCTTCCCATTGTGCCTTTCTAATAGGGAAAGATAGGTTATAACAATTAGTATAGTATGGAATTAGTCCATATTCAAGTGCGTCACACAAGTCATTTTTAATTGAAGGGTCTAATTTGCCATTTTTATACCTTTGTCTTTCAATTTCTTTCGCTAATCTATGGGTATTTTTGCCCCTACGCCAATTATAATCGCCTTCATTTAGGATTTTTAGAACATCATAGGCAAAAGCGTTCTTAATTATACCCAAGTTTATGTCCTTTTTCTTCATTGTGAACGCCTTAATCTTAATTGCGCCCCATAATTTCTTGTTTTTTGCCGTATTTTTCAAGTGTTTCGTTTGGGCTATAAAAGGCGCACTCGCCCCGTCTATTGAAATGATAGTATCTAATCTATTGTATGCAATTCCGTATTTTTCGTCCAAAAAGTCAATAAACTCCTCCAATAAACTACATTGTTCGGTTGGTGCAAGTGTCCTATTGGTTTCTTCTGGGTCATCATACATAACTTCTAGGGTTTGACAAGTGCCGTCCTCTAATATTGCAACAGGCACTACTGCAAAAGTATCGTTGGCAGTTGCGTGGTCTACGCCAATTATGAGTTTTACTATTCTTTGAACTTTTAAATCCTTTGCCAACTTGTAAGATTTTGAACGAGTAAATTGTGGAAAGACAATATCACTTGTGCTTGCGCTTATATCTCCCAAGAAAACTCGCCTAAACTCAATATAATTGTTCTTTTTTTGTCCCTCAATATAGTTTCTCGTTTGTTCGTTCAACAAGTTCCATATATGATAGCAGTTAGCATAGATATAGCACCACTCTCTATCTTCCCTTTTCTCTCTAACATAGTCCACAAACCAATGCCCTTCCGTTTCGTTGTTTCCTACGATAATGAGTTTTGCTTCCATATCTAATTGTCTAATGAAAGTGATAACGGACTGTTCTACAACATTTGCGTCCTTATTCTTTTGTGCTTCTTCATATAGAACAAGAGATAGTTTATTCTTTGTGTTAATACCCCTAGACCTTTGACCGCCTTTACTATCTGTGATAGGGTAAAAGTATGTGCTACCTTTTTGCCCTTTTCGCACAATTTTGTCGTGGGATTTTGGAATATAAAACTCGCAGTTCTCACTATCGCCTACATCAAACTCACTATTATTTAGGAACTTTTCTATTTCGTTGATAATACTATCTTTAATTTCGGTCGCAGTTGCTTGCAAGATAACAATATCTCTATCAGGGTATTTGTTTGAATAAACCCACCAAATAGCGACAAGAATACTCGTTTTGCCACTAATACGACCACTAGATAGAATAAAATACCTATAATTGTCTAGGAAAATCTCTTTGTAAACTTCGGGAATAAGTATATTTCTCGCAGAAAGCCCGTTATTATTTATCAAGGTTTCTTCTTCTTGCTTTGAAAGTGAACTAATCATCTTTTACCACCTCTGCTTCTTCAACAAATACTTCTTCCCCGTCTATGTTTTGCAACTTGTCTATGTCTAAACTTGGGTTGTTTCTACTATCTTGCAATTCATCTCTTTTGCTTGCGTCCACAATATTGATAGTAATATCGCCCATTTTTAACTCATCTATATTTACGAGTTGGTTTATGCCTAAAATCTTGTCAAGTTCTTTTCGTGCCGTGATTTTTATTTGAACATCATTGCTTTCTTCCACTTTCTTGTCAATGAGTTCGCCTGCACTATTATATCTTGAAGTGATTTTCACACTCTTAATTTTTCCATTGATAATATCACGATAAAACTTAATTCGCTTTGCCGTTTCGCTATCGGTTTTCTCAATTTTCGCCAAGACCTCGTTTCCCTGCGTGCCTTTTGCTATTATATCTAGTTTTTGGTTAAGGTTAGAGTTCTCAATGAATAAATCTCTATTCACTTTACTTTGAATGATAGTATTTGCCAAATCAACAAGTTCAGGATTTCGCTTTTCCAATGTGTTTACGCCCTGACTAACATTCGTGCCACTATACCCACACATTCTATAACTTTCGTTCTTGGAATAGCCAAGTCCCCTATAACTCACATAATTCTTATACTTTTGTGGTAAACTCGCATATTGCTTGCGTTGATTTTCATTGAAACAATCGTAATTGCTTGGAAATACTACTTTTCCCATTCGCCTATCTCCTTTTTCCCTTTCTTTACTTTGAAAGATATTGTCTTACTCTTTTTCACTCATTTTACCCTTAATTCTGCCACTTTGTCAAGTTTATTATCAACAGTGTGGTTTTCTACCCCTTGATTATCATACCCCCCTTTTTTTCCTTGATAAGAAAAAGAAAAGTTAATTAAAGAGAAAAGAAATAATCTAAAAAAATCCCCCCAAAGAAATAAATATCAGCAACAAGAAAGAAAATTACTAGACTTTCGCTATTTCCCTTTGTAAATGCCTATTTCTCCCTTAATAGTTTTACTCTTTCTCTAACATAGAAAATTACTTTGCCCCTATTCTGCCCCTAGTTTTCCCTTTCTCTCTATGACTATTTTTCCCTATATATACCCCTTTCTTTTCCCTAACAATACAGGGGTTAAAATCTATATACTCTCTCTCGTGTGTGTGCGCAGGGGGTGTATGGGGGTATACTATCTAATAATTATATATATATTATAATATGCGTGCATAACATACAAACGGTTTGACATTGTAAAATGCCCTGTATTGAACGATAGCAAGTAAATTGAATAATCTATCAAAGACAAGCGCAAACGCTCTCTAAACGCCTTATAATGCCTTAAAACGCTATATTGTGCCTGTTGTAGTGGTTCCAGGTTCACTATACTTGCGTTTTTGCGTGTATTCCTTGTTTTTTAGTGGTAGTTATTCCAGATATTGCAATTATTCCAGGACTAAACGCCTTGACGCCGTGTAATGCTTTTAAAACGCTTTTAGTGTTTGCCTTGATAAAATCTATTATAAATTGACTAAAACGCTTTATAGGTGCCTTTAAACGCTTTAAAACGGTATAAACGCTTTTTATATGTGTGTATGTGTTTATGCAAGTATGCAACATACAAGCAATATGAATAAATATGCAAGTTATTATGCAGAAAATGTATATAGTTAACTTGTAAATTAAGAAAGAAAAAAGCAAGAAAAAGAAAAAAGTAATACAAAAAAGATAAATAGAAAGAAAAAAGCAAGAATAAAGATATTATACCAAACCTATTTTTTGGCGTTTTTAGTGGCGTATATTGGATGAATAAGACAAAAAAATAATAATGTTATTGCGTTTCCCATATAGGCAAGAGGAAAAGAAAAACGGCTCGCCGTGATGGTTTGCCGTTTGTGTTGTGTGTGTTGCGTGTCGTGTGTGTGTTAAGGCGCTTTTTTTTAAAATCTGCCTTTTATAATTAGTAACACAAAAAATGCAATAGTTGTGATTATACTAACACTTATGCTAATTAAAAAAATAATTGTTGTGAGGTCCTCCCTGTTTGCCTTTGGTGGTTCTTGGCTTTGGTTTGTTGCTTTTGGTTTGGTTTCGTTCCTGAGTTTTTCGGCGCGCGCTTTCTCGGTTTCTATCTTGGCGCGTGTCAATTCGCTTTGTAGGTTCTCGCGTTCGTTCTTCTTTTCTTCTTCTTCTCTTATGGCGTTCTTTAATTCTTCCAGCGTCAATTTTTCCATTGCGTCCGCCTCCTTCAATTATCAATTATTTTTATATTTTCGCTTTTGATGTTGCAGTATTTAATATAATAGTTTTTTATTTCTTCCGCAGTTTCAAAGCCGTTGCAGTCGTGAACCTTCAAGCCGTCCCAGATTTTAGAATAATAGTTTTTCTCTGTCGTTGCTTTGTATTTGTTACCGTCTTTAAATATTATTATGTTTTCCATTGTTTGTGCCTCCTAGATTAAATATATTTGTATATAGGTATTTGTCTATACCCTGTTACCCTTCCTATTTGGATTGCTTCCGCTTTATAACCGCTTAGGCTTGCTAAAATCTTTTTTAATTCTTCTGTGTTGTTATATTCGCTATCTGTTACCAGATAACAACAGCCGTTGTTGTCTTCGTCTTCGCTTTGGTCTATGTATTCACCACAACAACCAAAGTAAATATCATTGATATAATCTAATTGCGTTTGTGTTAGTTTTCCTTCTTCGTAGAATAAATAATTCCAGTCTCTTTGGCAATAACCAGCCATTCTATACATTTTGTATTTTTTGTTTGTTGCCTTTTCTAATGCTTCTATAAAGTCGCTTGTGTGATAATAATTAAAGTCTTTTATAATTTCGTCTAGTTCCTGCATATCTTCTGCAACATTGTTAGCAATATAATTCATAGTGCTATAATCCCTATTGCCTGTAATTAGTGCGCTTGCTTCTGTGAGTATGTCTTCTATATAATCAAAATAAATGTCTGTTGCTATCTCTCTATCTTCTAAAAATATTATCTTTTCCATTTTCTGCTCCTCCTATTTATTTATATACTTAATCGTTTTATTATCTATTAGTTTTTGAATATATGCACGCTTGTTGCTGGTATAGTTTAATTCGTCCATTATATTATTTATAAATATGGCGTAGTCGTTTAAAAATAAGTATAAATGTTTTCTTGTCGTGTTTGAATAATCCCAGTCGGCGTATAGTGTTAGCGTTCTTTTTGTCTTGTCTATCTTTGCTATGGTGCTTGCATAACTTTGGAAAATCACCGTTTTGCTATCATAAATTATAAATTGATTTTTGTTATAAAATTGCTCTAATTTTGCTATCATTTTTTTGCCCTCCTGTTTGGCGTTTGGTCGCTACCCTGATTTGATTAAATAATATCAAAGATAATAAGCAAAGTCAAATAATTTTTATCAATTTTTTTCACTTTTTTGAATTAGTTAACTTGTAAACTATTCACTTATAATATATATATAATTATTATATACTATATCGTGCGCGTATGTGTGCGCTTGCGCCTGCTGGCTCGTGCGTGCGCCCCCGCGCCTGCGTTGCGCGCGTGCGTTCCTGGTAATTAAGGCACTCTCAAACTCATTTTTTGAAAACTGAACTCTATTAAGGCACATTTACCTAGAAAACCCGATTTTCCCATTAAGGCACTCGTGTTCTATAAAATGAAAATACCCCCCCTATATTAAGGCAGGGTAAGAGTTTTTTGGCAATAAAAAAGAATACCCACTACCGAAAAATCTATCAAACATTAAAACTTGGGAGGATTTATTTTGGAGCAGAAAAGTAGTGGGTATCTTATCAAGGAGGGTCTATTTAACTACCTATTGTTGCTCTGGTTCAGGTTCAGGAATTGCGCTTGCACTACCTACGATAACTACATCACCTGTTACGGTCATTGTGTTTCCGCTAGTGAACGAAGCGTCATTTACTGTTAGAGTTGCATTTTCATAACCTTCATTTGCTTCTACACTAATTTTTATGGTATCACCATATTTAATTTTGTTTTCGCCGTCTGTGATAGGTTCGTTGTCGCTATCTAATACGGTAATGGTGCAATTAGTTGCAGTTCTTGACAAGTCATAAGGCACGCCTGTTGCATTACCTGTGATATACAAGTCATTCTTAACTACCATTGTGTTGCCACTTGTGAAAGGTAGTCCATTTACGCTAATAGTAGGATTTTCATAACCTGAACTTGCAGTTACGCTAATCTTAATTACATCACCATAAGTGAGTTTGTTTGAGCCGTCAGTAATTGCGTTGTTATCTTTGTCTAAAATAGTGATAGTGCAATTTGTTGCAGTTCTATGCAAGTCAAACTTTTGGTTATCTCGTGCGCCAATAACATCATCTTTAACTCCTTCCAAAAACTCTACAATTGTATCTATTCTCATAGTAACATTAGTTTCGTTCTTGTATTTGAGTTGTATAATCTCATAATTAAGTTCGTTGATAACTTTTTGAATTAAATTGTCGTTTGCCATAGTTTCTCCTTTTAAGTTTAATTGATATTATAATTATACACTATGCAAATTACTAATTGCAAGAGTTTATGTATTGAATTAGATTATTAAGTATCGTAAGTCCTTTCCCCTTATCAAAAGTAAAGGTGCTACTAACTATTCTCTTTTGCATTTGAATATAGTTTACTAAATCCGCCTTGCTAATTGTATCGTTTGTTTCAACACTTGGCTCTATCATTTCGCCCGAACTTGTGTATTCATAACTCTTTGGGTTTACAACCTTTTCTTTCTTGAAAGCAGGTTTTTTGCCTTTACTCTCTAATGCTTGGTTGATTTCTTCCTTTGTAATGGTGTCTAAATCGCTTGTAGTGTCTTGTAAGGCACTTTCGGTCGTTTCTTGACTTACCACATTATCTTGCTCGGTTTCGCTCTCTTGTGGCATTTCAGGACTTTGCCCTAAATAATGCTCTCTCTCGCCTTTGTTGGCATAACCTAACCATTTTCCACACTCTTTGCACCTAACATTGACTACTTTTGCATTGAGTATATCAGGGTCTTTGTCCTTTGCTTCAAGGAAAAACTCGGTGCTACCACAATATTTGCATTTCTCAATTATATATGCCATAGTTCACCCCCATTAAAACGGAATATCTTTGTCGTTAAGTGTTTCTTCTTCAACGAGCCAGTCATCTTCATATTCTTTGTCGCTCTTGTCATAAGTTATTCCGTTAAACTCAAAGTCATCTACATTTACTTCGGTGTAATATTGAGTTGTGCCGTCTGGTTTTGTAATTGCCTTTTGTTGAATATAACCATAACAAACAATGTTATCACCTTTCTTTAAATACTTGGCAATAATCTCGGCATTTTGTCGCCACGCTATACATTTGAAAAAGTCCGTATGTAATGTGCCGTCACTATCTTTGGTCTTACTTCTGCTAGCAACTGTGAATAATGCTCTACGAATACCGTTCTTGGTTTCGCCAATTACTACATCTTTTGCTAATTTTCCACTAACTATTATTTTATTCATAATCTTTCTCCTTTTTAATCTAATTTTACAGGTCTACCAACCCTTACATTTTTCTTGTATTCTTCAAGTTCTTGTGGGTCGTATGCCACATAACCCCTTTCACTCACATATTTGTTGATTTTCTTTCTGTCAATAAGTGTGCGAATATAAACTGCTTTGGAATGGTTTTCTTTGTCTACATCTCTTAATTCAATTATCGGTTTTTCAATTATCATCTTTTATACATCTCCTTATTTATTATTTCATTTCTTAACTCGTTTCGGTAAAAATAATACATATCTTGCAGTATCAACCAAAACAATGTTGTTCTATCATAATGTTGTATTACATCAAAGTCCTTGTTATTCGGTTGTTTCCAACTTTGAATGGCACTATACATAACTTTATGCGTGTTTTTTGTGATTTTCTCGCCACCTGTTGTATAATATGAAAACTCCATATTTATAAGGTCTTTAATGCAAGTTCCAAACTCTAATACTAGGCACACTTTCTTGTATAGTTTCAAGTTAAATCGGTTGAGTTCTGCCACTAATCTTGCCCTATCACTCTTGCCTTTATCTTTCTTATAGCCCGTGCAATTTCCGTAAAACTCGCTTACACTACCTTTTCTTTCGTAGGCAACTAACCCGTCATAATCGTATGTTTTGTTGCCCCATATTACTTTGAATGTGTAATCTCCTTCTTTCAGGTTCTCTAATTGGTGTGTGCGTTCCTTAACTGCCCTTTCATATTTAATGCCGTATCTCTCGCACATTCCTTTAATCCATAAATCTTGCTCTCGGCTATCTCCTACGATAACAAGGTAAGGCAAGAATAGGTTGGCAAAGTCCTCGCCGTAAGCCCAACTAGGTATTATATCGGTTTTTATCTCATTCACTCTCTTGGTTTTGTCTAGTCCTAATTTGCTAATGGCACTACTATATGTAAACTTTGTATCGCTATTGCTTGCCTTCATTGTTCCTTATTCTCCAATATAAGTTTCTACGAACTCACTATAATATTTGCCTAATTTAATCTTTGCTTGGTCGTGGTTAGATATTTTCTTTTCCATTTTGTATGCCTTTTTGAGTAAACTGAATGCTTGTCTAAAAGTGCTTTGTGTTGCTTGTTCGCACTCACTTTCGGTCTTACACATATAGCAACAATTTGTTGTGCTAATAAGTTTTTCTAACTCGCCAGAACTATTGATTTCACTTGTTATCTTTCTCAATGCTCTCATAGGAATATTGAGTTTAAGTGCTAAATCTTCTCTCTTAATGCCGTTCTCTTTGCCTAAATGATTTTCCTTTAAGTATTCATATACTCTATACACGATAGGCTCGTGGTGTTTTACTAATATCTCGCTCATTCTTCTTCTCCTGTTAATGTTATTCTTATTTGACTTGCCACCTTTGTTGGTTTTAGGCAAGTTTCGTATGCCTTTGGAAACTCTTTCTTTAATAAGGTCTTGTCTATACCCATTCTTTCAGTTGCAGGAATATAGGTCGCCTTAATGCCGTTCGGGGTTTCCCACTTGATAATGCCTTGCTTTTCCATAATATCTTTGAGTTTCTCTCTAATCTCTTTGGCGTTGGCATTTGCTATCTCGTATTGCTTTTGAATATCTATGAGTGTCTTTTCTGCCACTAAAAAATCTTGCATAAGGTCATCATCTACAACTAACTCTTTTCTTGAATAGATTTCGCCTTTTCTCTCACACTCAAATAATCTCTCTATCTCGCTATCACTTACTCTTTGCAATTCCTTAACCTTTAACTCGCCGTCATTATACCATAAACAATATAGGTCGCTAGGTTGCTCGCTCTCATAATATTGGTTGAAATTGACTTTGTTTTTGTCGTCATTGAATATGCCCGTTTCGTTGTGCCTAATGAGATAATCAATAATGCTAATTTGCCAACTTACATATTCTTTTTGAAAAGTGCTAGTGGTCTTATGGTCTGCTATAATCATTTTCTTGCCTTTGAAAGCAACTAGGTCGGCAGTTCCACATAAAGTCCACCCATTAAGTTCTATACCTACCATTTTCTCTGCAAAAGCGAAGTCCACATTGTTGTATAACCATTCTTTGTATAACTTGCCGTATTCGGTCTTTGGTGCAACTTTTACATCTTTTGTAATTTCTTCAAACTCTTTGTGAAACTCTTTGCCTAACTTTGCTCTTGCCTTTAATATGGTCTTTGAAACGCCGTCATAACTAGGGGCAAGTCCGTGTTTATGCAATAACTCGGTTATGGAAATGCTTGCGATTTCGCCATTTAAAGAGTAAATATGGTCTTTTTCATTGAATTGAATATACATAATTATTTCTCCCCTAATGCTCTTTGTTTAGTTGAAATGACAAACTCTGCTTGTTGATAGGTAAGTTGCTTGATATTATCTACTTTGTATTTCTTTAATACATTTGCCTCAATTACGCCCAACTCTCTCATTTTTGCGATTTGTTGCTCGGTGATAGGTTCGCCTATATCAACAGGTAAATCTTCTCCTGCATAGATGTAAAGTCCTAAACCAAACATAGCAAGGTTTTTGACTAGACAACGCATAATGGTCTTGTTGACATCAAACATTGTCGCTTTCTCTACTTGCTTGTCGCCATATTTTGTTGAGAATGTATAAGGCTCTTTTAACATTGCTTTATTGTTGTTATCCATAACAGGCAACCAACACTCTCTTGTCTTTCCAAATAATGAAACCTTTGTAAATACCATAAACCCTACGCCTTCATCATATACATAAGGTAAATTGTTCTCAAACTTTTCAATTTCGTAGTCAAACTCTTGGTCGTATTTTAAGCAAATCTCTTGAATAGCGTTCGCCCAAGACAAATAATTAAGTCCGTTCTTTTGTTCTACATAATCGTTGACATTTATACTTGCCAACTCTTTGAATAAATTGCTCTTGTTTTGCTCCATAATTTTTGTTTCTCCTTTCGTTGCCACCCGTTTTGGTGTGGTCTTACACTCATTTTCTACATTATAATACTATTATTGTATATTGTCAATAGGTTTTTTTCAATTTTATATAAGTTTTTAATATTTTTTGTCTAAATTATTTTTGCCTAATGTTTTCAACTAATTCTTCTATTTTTGACTTATAATCAATGCCTAACAGTTCACCGAAAACCCCCATTAAACAAGTTGAAACAATGCTATCTCCTGCTAGGTGGTATTTACTGCTATCACTTTGTTTAACCAATTCACTATCAGTATCTAGCACCCCCATTAAACGCCAACATTCTTTTGGGGTTAGTTTTCTTATTCTTAAATCGTTGCTTGGGTTTATTTGCTCTTTAACTACTACGCCCAAACAGTCGCAACGAATGTCAAGAGTTGGGGACATATTGTTTTGTCTTATGTCTTTCATTTCCCCACTTGCTCTACTTGTTGTATATGAATGTCTAATTACATCTCCTTCTTCTACCATATTATTTTCAATAAGTTTGTTGCATAATTCTTGTTTTAGGTTTTGCTCGTTAGAAACAACTATAAAATCTTGATTTCTAAAACTTACTCCTGTGGTTATCGTTGAAGATATACCGTCATTTTTATTTTTTTTATTATACCCGTCAATGTATGCTACATCTTCTATTTGTGATATATCGTTTTGTTCTAATGTTTCTCTAACTTTTTTATTTGTCAATATAAAGTTATCGTCCATTCTGCCACCTGCTCGTGTTGTAATTGCTCTGCCGATTTCTGCATTATCTTCTAATTGAGGCTTAAACTCAAAACCATTTCCTTTGGTTTTTTGGATTTCACTATTTTGTGTGTAAAAGTTTATTATCTTATTACTTAAATAGAACTTTTCTGGAACATCTTTCTCCAATAAATCTTTGAGTTTGTATTTTAGCTTAATGTGTTTAGGGAATGAATAATTATATTCGCCTAAAATACTTACCATAAAACATCTATTTCTATTTTGTGGTATGCCATAGTTTTTAGCATTAAGAACTTCACAATAATTTGAATAACCTAATCTCTCTAATTGTCTAATCCAAGCAGTAAAATCTTCTATGTTGTTGCTTCCTTTGACTTCTGGCACATTCTCCATAATTAAAATGTTTGGCATAATTCCTGTGTCTTTACATTCTAACAATATTCTCTCTACTTGCCATAACAAGCCCGAACGAGTGCCACTATCTCTTGACATACCTTTGCCCTTTCCTGCGAGTGAAAGGTCTTGACAAGGAAAACTATATGTTATTATGTTCTCTTGCCCCCCCCCTCATTTCAAGGTCAACTGCGTGAACTCTTGATATATCTACTAAATTATGAGTGGCAATAATATCGTTATAAACCTTTCTACACCATTCTTCACTTTTGCTCTTGATTTGTTTTAAAGTCATTGGTTGGCTATAATCCATTGAAATACCTTTGTTGAAAAGAAACTCTATTAACTGTTCTTTACTTAAATCTTTTGAATAGTCGGTATAGTCCTTTGTGTGTAAATCGTTGTATGCTTCAATGCTTTTTACAGCCCATTCTACTATTTTATGGCTTTTGTAATCTGCACCCAAATATTTTAATGCAAGTGCCTGACTGCCATAACCTGCAAAAAACTCAATAAGTGATATTGGTTTTCTTATAACATACTTATCATATAATAAATCAAATATTGTTGCTTGCTCCATTTTCTCTCTCCTTGATAATCTCTATTTCTCTTATTTTTCCACTCTCGTATATTGAATGGTAATATCTTCACTTTCGCCTGTGAGTGCGTCAATAAAACTAATATGTATTTCACTTTCGTTTGAAGCAATTTCAAAAAAATCACTTTCTTGCATAATTCTTGCTATAAGTTCTATAAGGTCGCCACCGAACATTTTTCTATTCCATCTATGAGTATCGTGTTTAAATATTTTATCGTATACTTCATCTTCTACCCTGTAAGAATACTTATTCTTATATTTCACTTGGTATTTTGACATTATATCAATTCTCATTGTTTAACCACTCCTTAATTGTATCTCTCTCCTTTTTTGTCATAGGTAATAAAAATAATGGATAATCAAGCATTCTAACATCAAGGTCATTTGATATTCTTATTTTACTTTTCAACATTTCTAATACTTCTAGGTCTTTGTGTATTATTTGTAATTCTGGTTTCCAATATCGTGCAGAATATTCAACCCAACCGTCTTTATCACATTCTTTTATATATTCTTCTATAAGTTCTTTACTTCTCATTTTCCAACCACTCCCTTAATAATTCGTATTCTTCTTTGGTTATCGTATCGCCACCATAACAACTCAAAAAGTTCTCTTGCAATACAATGTTTAATTTGTCCCTGAATATCTCCAACACTTTTAAGTCCTTTAAAATCCCTTCCAGATATTGAAGTTCTAATCTATCAAATAAACTTGTCCTTCCGTATGCCTTTTGGTCTTTTTCGTTTTGTTCCTGTTGAAACTCTATTCTCTTAATTGTTTGGTCTTTACTTGTCATTTAACCACTCCATAATTTTATCAAAATCGTCCTTAAACATATTGATATAATTTATTTTAATACTTATTATACCATTTTCTGTTATCAACTCGGCTTTTCTTTTTAGTATCTCTAATACTTCTATATCTTTCTCTATTGCATTACAACACTCCCTTTTGTCAAAGTCTTTCATATATGTTGCAGGTGCAGTTTCTTGCCATAATCTCTTTAATGCTACTCTACTTTTCATAATTTACTCCCATTTAAAACTATATATTTTATATAATATATCTAATTCATCATCAGTTAATTTTCTATGTGATATATCTAATTCGTTTTTTCCAGACCATTCTTTTAATTTTGTATATTGTTCTTCTGTTAATAAGGCTGATTTTAAATAGGCTGAAAAGAATAAATTATTTCCTAATATAGTTGTTTGTAATTCAAATCCTAAACTTTTAAATATTTCTAGCACTTCCAAATCTTGTTCTATTTGTTCTATTGCTTTACCAACTGCTTTGTCTTTTTTTGTCATCTCATTTAATTTTCCACAATGAAAGTCATACATAGCATATTCATATAATTGTTTAATCAACTCTATATTTTCTTTACTTGTCATTTCTTTCTTCTCCAATTCTTTGAGTATTAGTAAACTCTAATGCCTTTTCAAACTCTTCTTTCATTTTACAAATCTCGCCGTAAGTAAAACTACCTGACTTTATCTCTCCTTTTATAACAGGCAAGTCCATTGGTTGTGGGACAATTTGTTTTTTAATCTCCCTAATGTCCTGTGATATTTCTTTCATTGTTTTTACTAATTGGCTAAACTCGTGATAAAATTGTTCCTCGTGTCTTGTCATTTTTATTTCTCCTTTTTATTTATTTATCCATTCTTGGTATTCTCTTAATGACCTTTCATATTCGCCTAATGCCCTTAATAATTCTCTGCTCTTACTATGTAATTTGCAATTTAATGAATACTCGTGGCAATAAGGATTTCCGTCATAAATAAGCAACATATCTAATTGGCTCTCTACCAAATACTCATTATAATTTTCTACATTGTTCTTAAAGTTTTCTACCTTTTTTAAGGTAATCGCTCCACTTTTATCCATTTTGCCCTCCTATTTATTGAAACTTGATTTTGCCACCAATTTCTCTAATAACATCTACCAAGTGTATCTCATCTTTGTTGCGTAGAACATCTACCTCGTATGCCCTATCGTCTACTCTCATAACATAAACCCAAAACTCCCACTCTAACCATTCAGGATAATCTATACTAATAAGTTCTAGTTTTACATTATTGCTTTGAATATTGAGTTCGTTTAACGCTCTACGGGTTATCTCAATTTCCATTTCTCTCTCGTGAGTATCAACCCCTATTACGCCAGACCCCCACAAAACTACTACAATGAATACTGCTAGTAAAAATATTGCAATTAGGGCTATTGCTATTGAAATCCATTTGTCTTTTGAAATCTTACCCATACTAACCTCTCTTTTCTCTTTCACTCTCAATAACATTTAGTATAATCTTGGTTGTGTTTGCATTTGGCATTGTTCTGCCGTTCTCTACATTGAATAGTGTTTGCATTGAAAGTCCTGTTAAATCAACCATTTCTCTCATTGGCACACCATAATCTTTGCGAAACTCGTATAACCTGTTGCCTACATTGTTTACATCTTTCATTTTAATTCTCATTGTGTTTCTCCTTATTCTTCTTTATCTTCTGCTATTGTGTCGCAGTAATCTAGTTCTGCCTTACTTAAATCGTATATCACTTTGTCAAAGTATTCACATACTTGCTTGCTACTATCATAATATTTGCAATTCTCACAGTTCATTTGGTTTCTCCTTAATCACAAAAGATTACGCCTGTTTAATCTCTTTACTAAATTGATAATTATTTCTTTCAAGTCTTCATTCTCTTTAACAACTTCCATATATTTGTAATAAGGAACATCTGCTGGTTTAACAACTTTACAACTATCGTCTTCGTCAATAATTCTTTGGTTTACTCCTAATTGTTCTGTAATTATATCTTTTTCTCTTTCTTCCATTTTCTTTCTCCTTTGCCTTTACTATACTCATTTTATCATATTTGAAAACACTTTGTCTATACTTTTTATAAACTTTTTCAAAATATTTTTCATTATTCTACCATTTTTGCCCGTTTTATTCTATACCCTCTTTGATAGTGGCAGTTGGCATATTCTACCAAAGCGTCCTTATAGTTTTCTAGGGCTTCAATAAGTTTCATATTAGCGTCTTTTAATTGAATGTTAAGTTTAAACTCGGCACAATACGGGTTGCCTTCGTAAATCATAATCAATTCGTTGGCTATACTATCTAAAAACTTATTATATTCTGCTAAATCTTGTTGCATATCGTTCACACGGCGCAACGAAACTGCCTTCTCGGTCTTAAAACTCTTTTTCATACTACTATCTCCTTTATATATCGTCATCAGTTATATTAAGTGCATTATTACTACCGAAATAGATGTCGTCCATTTCTTGTTGAGTATATTTTCTCATTTCAAACTCTGGTTCTAGTTTTTTCGGTTTAATTACTTCTTGTTCTTTCTTTGCGATATCTTTAAGTCCGTTCTGCATATTACTCTTTCTTCCCCATTGAATAACCAATGCTTGCCAATTCTCTATCGGGAAACCATTTCTTTTCCAACCGATAGCAGAATAATAGTTGTAAAAATATTCAGGGTCAATATCAAACTCTTTGAGTGTAATAAAGTCTTTTACTTCTTGAAGAGTAGGTATTCCTGATAAACAATCTAAATCACTAGAATAGTTATTTTCTTCATTTTTAAGTGATAATGTGTCAACTTTCTCTTTATTATTATATTTCTCTTTATTATCTAACTCTATATCTATCTCTTTCTCTATCTCTCCATTACATTTTGTAACGCACCCCATTACATTTTGTAACGCTTGTGTTTTTTGTTCTTCTCTAAACTTACGAACTCTGTTGGCATTTGGGTTATCTATTGCAGACCCTATCAACTTGTTTACTTCATTGAAATAGTATGTTCCGTCGTCCATTATTTCCATTAAGTTTAATTGAGTAAATATTTGTATTGCCGTTTTAACTACATCAACATTGGTGTTAGTAATTGTTGCTAACATATCTTCATTGTAAGGTATAATATCACTAAATCTCAATTTCCCTTCGTGTGTAATGCTCTCACACAATAACTTCAAATAAAATAAAACATAATCTTTTCCATTAGGCATTGCTTCTATAATTCTAATATCGTGTCTTTTAAAGAAGTCTGCCTGTAATTTTAACCAATAAAACTTTTTTGTTTCCATATTCTTTCTCCTTTATAAAAAACCCCTTGCAATTTTGGTTAGTGCTAATGCACCAAAGGGACTACCAAAACCACAAAGGGTTTATTATACTATTTAATTCTTGCTAACTGCGTCCCTTATGCAATTTGCATATTTAATTTTACTCTTTTTCTCTTTGAATGTCAAATATCATATACATTTAACTTAATTATACTCTTAACGCTTAATGCCACCGAGAAACTATCGTTGACTAAATCAAAGAATAGATATACTAAACCACTCTTAATGCCTGTAATCTCTATTTTGTCGCACTTTACATAAAACTCTGTGCCATTTTCTTTGTCTATCTTATCATAAGAATAGTATTTGCCTATTGTGTTTGCAAAATAACTAGCCTCGTTCTTATTATTAAACTTAACTACTAAATATTTCATACATTTCTCCTTTGGGCTTTCTAATGCCCCTAGATTTGATTTTAACCTTTTCTTGA
>Ga0256405_10003147_pt1 | contig 35104 bp, 41 predicted proteins | sample RumenRJG_02DNA_FD_189096 | JGI IMG/M metagenome (GOLD analysis project Ga0256405, IMG submission 189096) | Bovine rumen microbial communities from Lethbridge, Alberta, Canada - RJG_02 | ecosystem: Host-associated > Mammals > Digestive system > Stomach > Rumen | place: Canada: Alberta...
CTTCTATTATGCTTATAAAAATAAATAGTCAACAAAGAATATTAAAACGTCATCAAGCATTATCTCTAGCTAAGGATGCAGAAAATTATTTAAGTAAAGATAATAGATATGAAGCTATCAAATCTTCATATCAAGCTCTTACTAAATTTAATGGAGTTAAAATGCCATATACATCAGATGCTGAATATGCTTTATCTGAGGGATTAGGATTATATGATGTTGGTTCTTCATATAAAACTATTTCTGAAATTCAAACTAAGGGTATAGCAGATTATATTAAAACTAGTGTTGATAATAAATATGCTGCAATATATGATGAATCAGAAGAAGTAACACTTTTTAAAACAAAATCATTAGAAAAAATAAAAACATTTAATACAAATGGTAATATCTTTGATGAAAATTCATTTACATTTATAGGAAAAGATATTTTCGCATATATTAATGAAAACGGAAATATAAATTTAATTAATGTAAAAGATGGTAAACTTATTAAAGAAATAAAAAAGGATAAATCATATTATTCATCTATTAAAGGAGATCCAAAAGGAAAATATTTAGTATATGTTGATAAAAAAATACTATATATTTATAATGTAAAAGATAATAAATTAATAGGTAGTATTTCTTCTAAAGATAATTATTTAAAAGAAATATATTATTCACAAGATAGTGACTATATATTTGTTGGAACAAGTAAAGATAATTTTGAAATAAGTAAAGAAGATTATCTAACTATTCATGTTATTAAAACTAAAGATGTTAAAGAAAAAAATAGTAAGGAATTTAAAGCAGGTTATATATCTGGAATACTTACTAAAGGTGATAATGCATATATATTATTAAATAGAAGAATTGATAATGATTTTAATATGATAGTTGTATCTTACAATTATATTGAAGATGATACTAACTTTACTAAATCATATGATAATAATTGGGGTAAATTTATAACAAAATCTTATGCTGAAGATTCTAATAATATAGCAGTTGTAAATTATGATACAGTAAGAGTAATAAATGCTGATAATGGAGATACTGTAGAAACATTTAATACTAATAGTGAGATAATAAACATTTATTCATCATTAAGTAAAGAATTATATTTAGTATTCTTAAATAAGGGTAATGTTAATTATTTAGATATGGAATCAAGGAAAAATTTTGAATATAAAGGTAGATTTGAATTTAATATAGATGAATATTCAAAAGTAGTACAAGGAGAATCAGGTTTTATACTTATACCTAAAAATGATAATAGAGTAATTCTTTATGATAAAAATACAAATAAAAATATAAAAGAAGAAAAAGTTAGATTAGATTATCCTGAAAATAATTCTATAAAAGAATCTGAAGTTAAAAAAATAAAGAAAAGTTACCATATTAAAAATAAAAACTTAGTAGATAAAATAATTTATGATGATAAAAAAGAATTATTATTTGTTAATTATACAAATAAAGATTTAGCAATCTATAGTGTTAAAGATAAAAAATTACTTAATACTTTAACTAATGTAGGAAATATTTATCATTATTTTGGAAAAGATAGTAATGGTAGAATATATATTGGAGATATATCTGATTCATATATATTAGATAAAAACTACAATAAAGTAGGTCATATTAAAGGTTTACGTAAATTAGTTAAAGATAAAGTATTAATTGCGAATAATGATAAATATTATTCAGTAAAAATATATAAATATAATGAAATATTAAAAGAAGCAAAAGAATATTTAAAGTAGGATATAATTCCTACTTTTTATGTTATAATTTTATTGGGTGGTACTATGGAAGATTTTAAAAAATATATGGAAGCTAAAAAATGTTTATATAAAATGGTATGTCAGTTTTACACATCATATATACCAATTAATGAAATAAAATCATCAGAATATGAAGATGATTATGTAGAAATGTGCTTTCATCAATTTAATAGTGATGGAATACTCGCATGGAATTATTTAAATATAGATAAAAATTTTATTACGCTAGAAGAAATGTGGGATTTAGAAGAAAATTTAAAATATGAAAAACCAGAAAATATTGATTATTATGATGAATACTTAAAAATATGTATATTACTTATAGATATGACTACAAAATATTATTCTAAAAAAGTAGATTTAGAAGAAGTAAAAGATAATATCAAATATGATGAAGACGATGTATATGATGGTAAAGTAAATGTATGTTATCATTATTGTGAGGGTGCTGGTGAAAGTGTTTGGAATTTATTAAATATAGAAGATGAAATAGTAGGTAATAGTGTATTTGAAAATAAAAGAAAATATTTCACTAATGAACTATTAAATAAAGAAGATGTTAAAACATTAAAAAAAAGAATGTTATATGAAGAAGAAGATAATAAAATATTGTCATATTGATACTCATATGTTATAATAACACTCAATTAGGAGTGATAAGAATGAGTAATTTAGAAGTTTATATACGATTTTATTATGATGAATATAGTGATAAAACTAACTCGTATTTACATGTTGAATTTCATGCTGAGCAAAAAATACCATATGAGAATTATCGTTTAAGAAAAAGAATATTTGATGTTTTTTTAAATAATAGAAACACTGATGATATAGTAAAAATTATATCAAAATTAAGAGAAATTTTTGCTGGATTAGTTGAAGATGAATTTATAATTGAATTAAAAAATGAAGATAGTCAAATATATGTTAAATATTTGAATGGTAAATTTAGTTCATATGATTATAAACTTCATAGTTGGGATGATATAATTTCAATAACAGATAATTATAGAGGAATAGATGTTCAAATAAAAAAATCTCAAGCAGGATTTTATAACAAAGAATGTACTGAAGATATATTTAAACAAGTAATGCCTTATTTTGAAAATATATATGCTTTACGTGAATTAACAGCAGAAAAAACAGCTACAAAAGTAAAAACTAAAAGATAGTAAAAAAACTATCTTTTTATATTACTAAATAAAAAAATAACATATTGTATATTATTTTTATATATGTTATAATAACAACAATTTATTAAGAAAGAGGTAATATATTGAAATCAGAAACACAAGCTAAATTTAGTTATAATTCAAAATTAGAAAGAACAAAATCTACAATAGAATCAGATATTGAAGTATCATATATTAGTAATGATATGATTGCTTATGGTGATTATGTTAATTTATATGATAAATTTGATAATTATTTAGATTTTGATAGAACAGATAACATAAATGAGGTAGTTTCAAGCATTAGAGAAATCTTTAAAGATTTAGATGAAGAAAAATTAAGGGTTTTAATAAAAAGAGAAAAAGATGAACTAATAGCTTTATATGATGAATCAAATACAAGAAAAGTAAAGAAAAGATAATTCTTTTCTTTTTTTATGTTATAATATATAACTAAAGAAGGAAGTGAAAAAATGAAAACATTAGAATTGTTAAATGTATATGTTGATATTTTATCCTGTATGGTTGATATGAATTTAATTATTAATTCTTTAGATGATTCTAATATAGATATGAAAATATTTGATTTTTTTAATGATTATAGAAGTGTAGATAAAAATAAAATATATTCAAGAATAAATAATAATATTTCATCAGGTAAAATAGATAGAATAATTAAATGTTCAGATTTTTTATCAAGTGTATATAACAATTATTACGTTAGTAATCTTGATGATTTAGCTACTTTAATATTAACAGAATGGAATAATAATAAAGAATATAGTGATGAGATAATTAAAAATGTATTATGTAGTGTAGATTTTAAAATTAAACATTTTGATAGTCCACGTGTTTCACTTGTTAAAATATATAAAGATATGGTTTCCAATGATATGATTAAAGATCCTAATCTAGCAATAGGAACATCTTACGAAAGCTTATATACTAAGTTACCTTCTGATAGTTCTTGTTATGAATATAATATAAAAGTAATATCTAATCCAATAATTGATTGGAGTATTTATAGAAATGGTCAAAATCCTTTAGGTCACTATTGTTTGTTATATAATAATAGTAAAAATGATAGTGAAAAAAAATATTATCATGACCTAATAATAACTGCTATTTCAAGTTCATGTAGTTTATTTAATAATAAATTCGCATGGCATGTATATAGTAATAAGACTGAAGAAACAATTAATTATTATTATTTAACAGAATCAGATAAAAAAATTCATTCAATTAAAGATATTGAATTTATTAAAGAAATACATGATCTTTTATTAACAGATAAATTATTTAATCATCAAATGGAACTATATACTGAAAAAAATAATGACGCTGATTTAATAATTAATAAATTAAAAGCAAAAATAAGATAATTAGAGAAGTAAAATATATGTCAAAAATTTCAAAAAATATAAAAATGTTAGATATATTATCTTCTGGAAAAGTATATAGTTGTAAAAGATTATCAGAAATGTTAGAAGTAAGTCCTAGAACTATTAGACAATATAAAGATGAGTTAGAAAAAGAAGGAATATATATTGAAAATATCATGGGTAAAAATGGGGGATATAGACTTCGCTCTAATATTGAAATACCTTCTATTTTATTTAATGAAAGTGATATAGATAAAATTAATTTGGTAATAAATAAATTGTCAAATGATGATAAAAAAGAATTAGAAAATATAAAAGAAAAAATTAAAACTTATTGCAGATTAATAAATGCTGAAGATAACATAAATGATGAAGAAAAAAATAAAATTAATATTATACAAGAAGCTATTAATAGTAAAAAGAAAATAACAATAGAATATTATAGTAAAGGAATAAAAAAATCAAGAAGTATATTACCAATTCAAATATATGTTTATGAAGATATGATTATGGTAATAGTTCATTATTCAGATGAACCTAATGATATAAGACATCTTAATTTAAAAAGAATAGAAAAAATTATTATGTAGCAAAATTACTTCCTATATTAAAGTTTATAATTGATATAGGAGGTGTTTTTATGTTAGATTTAGATCATATAGCTATTACTGTAAAAGATTTGGATGAATCTATTGTTTTTTATAAAAAACTTGGATATGAATTATTAGATAGATTCAGTGATGATGGATATGAGTGGGCTACATTAAAAATGAATAATCATTCATTAGAATTATTTCAAATAACAAACAATAAAGAAAAACCAATTAATCATATTGCATATAATTATGATAATGATGAAGAAGTTGAAAATTTAATTAAACAATTAGGATATGAAAAAGATTTAAATATTTTTTATGGTGATTTAAATAGAAAAAGTTTTTTCATAGAAGATAATAATGGTAAATCAATTCAGTTAATAAAGAAGAAATTATAAAAATAAAAAAGATTTATATATAATTTTTTATTTACTTAAATATTTATTTGTGTTAGAATAAATAATGTTTTTAGGGGGGAAGAATATATGGAAAGTATTAATCCTACTGATATTATTTTAAAATTTATTACTAAGATGGATTATTTAAATAATAAACACGTATTAGGATGTTTCTTCTATGGTAGTTATTTAACAGGATATAATAATAGTTATTCAGATATAGATTTACATATTATATTTGATAATGATGATCCTAAACATTTAATTAGAGGTAATGAATATATAGATGGTGTTAGAATAGAATATTTTGAAAAACCAATAGATGATTTATATCTTACAGTTGATAATGATTTTAATAATCAAAATAATGCTTTATTATCTATTGTAGGTACATCAAAAATAATATTTGATAAAACTGGAGAATTATATAAACTACAACAATATACATTAAATAAGTTTTCTAATCCATTACCACCTTTAGATGAAGAAGATGCTAAAGAAATGGTTTCTATTATAAATAATCGTATGGAAAAATTAGAAAAAGCTGCTAATGAGAAAAGCCCATATTTCTATCATTTATATCATGTTACATTAAAAAAAATAAGAGAATTTTATCATAAATTAAATGGTATGCCTAAAGTACAAACATCAAAAGTATATGGAGTATATACAGATGAAGCTTATAGAAAATCATTTTATAAAGATAATATACCAGAAGAAGAATTTGTAAAAATGTATTTAGATGCGATTTGTGATACTGGTTTAGATATGCAAGAAAAATTGGATAAAGTTAATAAATTGTTTAATTATGCTAAAAGAAATGTATCACTAGATAAAGATAGTTATCGTATATTGATTAAATCAAGAAATAATAATGTAATAAGATAGTAGGTTAAAAACCTACTTTTATGTTATAATAATATATATTAAAAAAACATTTAATATAATAATAGATTGAATTAGTTAAAGGAGAAGATTCTATGAATAAAGAAGAATATATAAAAAAATTAGATTCACTAAACTTAGATAAAGATAGATATTGTATTATATCAGGCGGTGTTATGTTATTATATGGATTAAAAGAAAAAACTGAAGATATTGATATTAAAGTTAAGCCTGATTATTTTGAAGAATTAAAAGAAAGATTTAATTTTAAAAAATCACCAAAATATCCATATTTATATGAAATAGATGATGAAACTGAAGTAGCTGTTTTAGACTACAATTATTCTGATGTAAGAATGGTTGATGGATATCCAGTAGAATCATTAGAATTACAATTAAAATGGATGCTTGAAAATAATAGACCTAAAGATAAAGAAAAAATAGAAATAATAAAAGAGTATTTAAATAATAAATAGTTAATTAATAGAATTCAGGGAGGTATAAATGTTAAGTATAGAAGAAATAAATAGAGCAATACAAGAATTAAGAAATGCAGGTTTAAGTGTTAGCAAAATAAGTGATGGATATCATACTTTTGATGATTATAAAGATATGAGAAATTATTGGTTTATAGCAACACTTAACTCTAATCCTGATATATCTTGGAAGTCAAAAAAACATTTTAATGAAGAAATTGATCCAATGTTTGATGGAGATTTTATTGCTGGAATAAATACTCCAAAAGGAGTAGCAACACAACATTTAAAAATGAAATTTTGGGATGATTTAAAAGTTCAAGAATTAGAAAGAGCTTTAGAATATGATGGTTATTCTGAAGAAGATGTAAAAATAAGAATAAAAAGCATAAATAATGATAATTAAAATGTTTTTTATATAATAAGAGGTGAGTTTATGAATGAGAATAACATTTATTTAACATCATATGGTATTGATACTAGATATAGTAATTATATGAATTGTTATGATGATATAATAAATGTGTTAAAAAATAAAAAAGTAGCTATTATACCAAATGCTAAATTAATCAGTGAAGATAGAACTAATTCTGTAGTAGCAAAAACTGAATTAAAGAATAATGATATTGAAGCAGATATTATTGATATTGATTCTAATAAATTAAATCTAAAAAAATATGATGCTTTATATTTATGTGGTGGTGAACCAAAAAATTTAATGGATTCAATAAATAAATCTAATCTATTTAATGATATAAAAGATTTTATAGATAAAGGTGGAATAGTAATAGGACAATCAGCTGGTGCTATGATTTTTTGTAAAAATTATTATGATACTACAACAAAAGAATTACTAATTATGAATAATGGTTATGATTATAGTAATAAAATGATTGTACCACATTATAATAACTTACCTAAAGAATTAAAAAAACAAATATCTAAAAGTGTATTACAAATAAATGATAATGATCATTTATATAAATTAAAATAAAAAAAGACTAATGTCTTTTTTCTTTATTATTATCTTTGTTACTATCATAGATTATTTATTTCAAATGTATATTTATGATATAATATATTGTGAAGTGTTTTAAATATTGATACAAATAAAATATAATGAAAGAAGTGAAAAATATGGATAAAGCAATTGTAGTAGGTGTATGTATAAAATCTGATAAAAATGAAATATTAATGGTTCAAGAAGCTAAAGATGAAATTAAAGGATTATATAATATTCCTGCTGGAAAATTAGATTCTTTTGAATCAATATATGATGGAGCAATTAGAGAAGCAAAAGAAGAAACTGGATACGATGTTAAATTAGATAGTATTTTATGTATTCAATATTTAGAAAACAAAAGTATATTAAAGATTATATTTAATGCATCAATTATATCAGGAAATATATGTTTTGATAAAAATGAAATTATGGATATAAAGTGGATTCCAATAGAAGAGTTAGAATTAATGACAAAAGATAAATTAAGATCTTATGACTCTAATATTAACATAATAAGAGATTCAAAAAATAATAAAAATTATCCTCTAGATATAATTAAAAATATAAAATAGTGTAATCAATATGAGGTGAAATATATGGGTAAAATAGCAATTGATATTGATAATACAATTTGTAATACAAGTGAATTCTTTGGTTTAATCGCAGAAAACTATGATAGAAATGTATTACATAAAAACAATATTATTAATTATAATAAAGTAGTTCCTAGAAGCGATAATTGGACAAATGAAGAACTATCTTATTTTATAGAAAATTATTTTAATAAAGAATCTATAAATATTCCAATCAAGGAAGATGCTAAAATATATATTAATAAACTTAAAGAATTGGGATATGAAATAGTATTTATTACTAATAGAGGAATAAAAGAAGATGATCATACTGATTTAATAGTTTCCAAGTATTTAGAAAAAAATAATATTCCTTATGATAATATTATTACTAAATCAAATGATAAATATGTATATTTAGATGATTGTGATTATTTTATAGATGATTCAATTCATAATTGTGAACAAGCAGTTGAAAAAACAAATGTTAAAGTAATAATGATTGAAACAAATAAAACAAAAGATTATAATAATGATAAAATATTTAAAACAAGTAATTGGCAAGAAATATATGATTATATAATTAAGTAAAATGAAAGAAGGTGATAAAATGATTAAATTATTTGATAGTAGTATGAATGAAATAAATATTAAAAGAGAGATGTATCAATGGGATATTCTTCCACTTGATAACTTTTCATCTTTTGGGTTTGTTATGAATGGTGAATATTTTCAAACAAGTGAACATGCATTTCAATATTTAAAGTTTGTTGATACTAATAAAGAAATAGCTAATAAAATAAAAGATTCATTTTCACCTAATGAAGCAAGAAATATTGCTCATGAAAATAAAGAATATAAATTATCTAATTGGTCAGATGTTAAATATCAAAATATGGAAAAAGTATTAAGATTAAAAGTTGAACAGAATCCTATTGTAAAAGATGTACTTTTAAATACGAAAGATTATATAATTGCTGAAAATTGTATTGATGAAGATACTGATTGGGGATTAGATAATAATAATCAAGGAAATAATAATTTAGGAAAAATATGGATGAAAATACGTGATGATATAAAAAATGTATAAAAAATATATTTGATACTTGGTATTGACGGTTAAACTATTATAAAAAGAGGTGAGTAATAATGCTTGAATCATTTGAAAGTGTAAGTCCAACAGCGATACTTACATCATATCCAAGAATATTTACTGATATTCCATATGAAAAGGAAATATATGAATGGTTAAGTAAAAACTGTAATGAAGAAGTTAAGTTAAATAAACTATTAGCTCCTGAATTAGAAGCAAGATATAAATTAGCTAATAAACTTCTAGATAAGCAAAATGCTACTCAAGTTTTAGAACTTGCTGCAGGTTATACTTCTAGAGGATTAACGTATTCAAAAAATGGATATAAGTATGTTGAAATGGATTTAGAAGAAGTTACTAATAATAAGAAAAAAATAATAAATGAATTATTTAAAACAAATAATAATCTACACATAGTAGATGGAAATGCACTTAATATGGATGATTATATTAAATGTGATAAATATTTTGATAATAATAAAGAATTAGTAATTATAAATGAGGGGTTGCTTAGATATTTAACATTTGATGAAAAGAAAAAAGTTGGTCAAAATATTTATAGTATGTTAAAAAAATATGGTGGTTCATGGATTACTTGTGATGTAACTCCTAAAAAGTTTATTCAAAAGCAAGATGAACAAAATCCAACACTCAATGATAGTATAAATGTTGTTACTTCAAGAAATAATTTAAATGATAGATTCGAAAATGAAGAACATATTAGATCTTTTTTCGGAGAAATAGGATTTAATAATATTGAGATTCATAAGTTTATTGAAGTAAAAGATGAACTAAAATCTTTTGATATACTAGGTATAGATAAAAATTCATATGATGAATTATTAGATAGTGCACTAGTTGCAATTTTGAAAATATAAAAGAATTTGATTCAAATGAATGAAAATAAAACTAATATAAATTGGTTGATAACAATTTAGTCAAGGCCAAAGTAAAAATAGGGGTGAAAACATGAAAAAATTAGTATGTATTGGTGGTGGTGAAATTCCAAGATATAAGAATGGTATTTTACTTCCATATGAAACTAAAGAGATAGATCAAGAAATAGTTAAACTGTCAAATAAAGAACATCCTAGATTTTTATTTATTAGCATTGCTTCATCTCATCCTGAAGAATATTTTGAAGGAATTAAAAAGGTTTATGAAGAACTAGGCTGTATTATTTCACATTTGGACATAAATAAAAGATTTGATGAGTTAGAACATGATATATTAAATACTGATATTATTTATATAGGTGGAGGAAATACAAAATATCTTGTAGAGAAATTAGAAAGTACAGGAATTGATAAACTACTAATCAAAGCATATAATTCTGGAATTGTTTGTTCTGGACTTTCTGCTGGTAGTTATTGCTGGTTTAATTGTAATTATGATTTAATAAAAGGAATGAATGTAATTAATGCAGTTAATTGTGTACATTATGATCAAAAAGATGAAATATCTAAAAATAAATTATATGATGTAGTAAAAGAAAAAAATATTATAGGTTATGCAATTGATAATCAAGTAGCATTAGAGTTTATTGACGATGATATAAAAGTTATTAAAAGTAATGATACTAAAAATGCATATAGAATATCTTCTATTGATGGTAAAATAATAGAAGAAAAAATGTAAATAAAAGGAGTTGATCTCTAATGAATGAAAATAAAACTAATATCAATTGGTTGATATTGATTTAGTCTAGCCACTCATGGAACTCCTATAAAATAAAAAAAATAAGTTTTTAGTAATTACATTTTTTAATAAATAATTATTAAAAAGTATTAAAAATAGATAAAAAACAGCCAAAAATAGTATAGTATTTTATACTTGGTATTGACGGTTAACCAATTAATAAAAGAGGTGATTAGTAATGGATAATGATAGATTAAAGCATTGTTATGCAGTTGCTAATAAAATGATAGAAATAGGAAAAGAAAAAGAATTAACTGAAAATGAGTTAGAAGAATTATTTATGCTTGGGTATGTTCATGACATTGGTTATCAATTTGGAGATAATGAAAGTCATAATGTAGTAGGTGGTAATGTTTTAAAGAAAAGTAATTATAAATATTGGCAAGAAGTATATTATCATGGGGTTCCTGATTCAAAATATAAATCATTATATTTAGATATTTTAAATACAGCAGATATGATGATTGATAAATATGGAAATGATGTTGGATTTGATAAAAGATTAGAAGATATAAAAAATAGGTATGGAAAAGATTCTATTCAATATATAAATTGTGTTAAAATAATAAATGAATTAAGGAGTTGATCTCTAATGAATGAAAATAAAACTAATATAAACTGGTTGGTGTTGATTTAATCGGTATCTATGAGAATAACGTATAGAAGTATTGGAATTTTTCATTATAAGTTGTATAATAATTATCAGGGGTGAGCTAATATGTTTAAAACTTTATTTATTATGAATATTTCTAAAATCCATCATCAAATGATTGCACAACACAATAGCGATGTTACTATTAAAAAATATTTATCTTCATTTGGTTTGTATGATGGGCGACATATAGATAACTATGAAGAAGAATACAAGAGATGTTTTTTAATGATATACGAGAATAATTTTGGTGAAAAGGAAACGATGGTATTTGCATATAAACATGATGATAAAAGTATGTATTCTAAGCGTAATTTTAAACCGGATATCATAATAGGTGGAAGTATTTATGATAGTACTCCAGAACAAGCAATTTATAAATTTTGTACTAAATATGGTGAAAACATGTTAGATGGACAGAATATAGATGATATTGTACAAAACGATTCAGAGAATATATTAAATTATGATTTTGAAAAGAAAAAGAATAAAGCAATGAAAATAAAAAAAAATATTCCAAGATGAAATTATAGTAAATTTCATCTTTTTTATGCTATAATTGAATAGAAATGGAGTGATTCCTATGGATAATAAAACTAATATAAATTGGTTGATATTGATTTAGTCTAGCCATTCATGAAACTCCTATAAAATAAGGAAAAAACTACTATTTAGTAATTACATTTTTTAATAAATAATTACTAAAAAGTAATGAAAATATATAAAAAAGTACCAAAAATAGCATAGTATTTGATACTTGATATTGACGGTTAACCTAATATAAAAGAGGCGATAATAATGGAAGAAATATTTGATGTATATACACGAGATGGTGAATATTTAGGTACAAAACCAAAATCATTTTGTCATAGTGAAAATCCAGGTGTATATCATAAACCTGTTTGGATCTGGATTATAAATGATAATAAAGAAGTTTTAGTCCAAAAAAGAGCTGCATGTAAAAAGAATCATCCAAATAAATGGGATATGCCTAGTGCTGGACATGTAGATGCTGGTGAAACAATAATAAAAGGTGCTATAAGAGAAACATATGAAGAATTAGGAATTCAGACTAAGGAAGATGATTATGAATTTATCTGTGAATATATAGCAGATTCATCTTATGAAATAGCTCAAGTATATTTATTACATCTAAATCTAAAAGAGGAAGAGTTTAAATTACAACCAGAAGAAGTAGCTGAAGTGAAATGGTTATCTTTTGAAGAATTTAAAAAACTATTCTATTCTGATGAATTTGTTAGATTTGATGATGAATATAGAGAAATTGTTGTAAAAACGTTAAGTAAAAAAATAAAATAAAAGGAGTTGATCCAAATGAATGAAAAGACTAATATAAATTGGTTGATATTGATTTAGTCTAGCCATTCATAAAACTCCTATAAAATAAGGGAAAACTAATATTTAGTAATTACATAATTTAATAAATAAATACTAAAAAGTAATAAAAATATATAAAAAAACGTCAAAAATAGCATAGTATTTGATACTTGATATTGACGGTTAACCATTTATAAAAAGAGGTGATTTGCATGAAACACATTTCTTTATATATACCTAAAATTGAAGATTATTGGTATGAAGAAAAAGCTCAATCAGATCCATTGTCAATGAATTATAATGCAGGATATGATGTATCTTATTATGGCTATCATTATGATACTGGTTGTATAGATTTTCCAAAAGAAAAGTGGGAGGAAACATATAATAAGAGAATTAGTGATAATAAGTATTTTGCATATATAAAAGATAATGATTTAAATGAGTTTGTTGGATATGTTAATTATCATTATAATAAAAATGATAAAAGGTATGAATGTGGTATATTAATTGACTCACAACATAGAGGTAAAGGATATTCAAAGGATGCATTAAAACTATTATGTGATGAAGCTAAAGCTAATGGTATAATTGAACTATATGATAATTTTGAAATTGATAGATATAATACACTAAGTGTTTTTGAAAAAGTCGGATTTGAAGTTGTTGAAGAACAAGCATGGAAAAAATTTGGTAAAGATGTAAAAGGTGTATTGGTAAAAATAAAATTATAAAGGAGGTAATCCAAATGAATGAAAATAAAACTAATATAAACTGGTATCCAGGTCATATGGCTAAAACAAAAAGATTAATAAAAGAAAATCTAAATCTAATAGATGTAGTATATGAAGTAATAGATTCTCGTATACCATATTCATCTAAAATAGTAGATATTGATGATGTTATTAAAGATAAAGAAAGAGTATTAATTTTTAATAAATATGATTTATGTGATACAGAAGAAACAAAAAAATGGATAAAATATTATAAAGAACAAGGTTATAAAGTTGTTACTACTAATTTAAATGAAGTTAGTTGCGTTAAAGATGTTCTTAAAATAACTAATACTGTTCCTAATAGAAGAACTAGAATATTAATAGTAGGTGTTCCTAATGTAGGTAAATCAACATTAATAAATAGATTAGTTGGTAAAAAAGCAGTAGGTGTAGGTAATAAACCAGGTATTACTAAAAATGTTAATTGGATAAGAATTAATGAAAAATTTGAGCTTATGGATACACCCGGAATACTTTGGCCTAAATTTGAAAATGATACAGTAGCTTTTAATCTATCATCATTTAGAGCTATTAAAGAAGAAGTACTTCCTATAGGTAAAGTGGTTATATATATAATTGAAACTTTAGCTAAATATTATCCAAATATCTTAAAAGAAAGATATGGTATAGAAGAATTACCTGAAGATATATTAGAATGTTTTGATATTATAGGTAAAAGAAGAGGATGCTTAGTTAAAGGTGGAGAAGTAGATTATGATAAAGTATGTAATGTAGTTATGAATGATATGAATGAACATATAAAAGGAGTAACTTTTGATAGATATTAATGTACTTGCTTTAGCGTATCTTGGTGATTCTGTATATGAAGTATATATAAGAAAATATTTAATAGAACAAGGTATTGTAAATGTTAATGAATTACAAGAATCTGCTATTAAATATGTAAGTGCTAAAGGACAAGCATCATATTTAAATATGTTGTTAGAAGATAATATTTTAACACAAGAAGAAATAGATATTGTTCATAGAGGAAGAAATCATAAAAGTCATAAATCTCCTAAAAATACAGATATAAATACTTATAAACAAGCAACTGGTTTTGAAACATTAATAGGTTATTTATATTTAGATAATAAAATTGATAGAATTAATGATATAATAAAATATATTGAAAGTAGATGATAATATGTATGTATATGGTAAAAATGTCGCATTAGACGTAATAAAAGAACATAAAAAAATAAATAAAGTATTTATTTCTAAAAACTTTAAAGAACAAGATATTATTAATAGTTTAATGAAAAGAAATGTAAATATTAAATATTTAGATAAATTTAAAATGGATGAAATAGTAGATGGGTTACATCAAGGAATAATACTAGATGTTGATGATTATAAATATGCTGAACTAGATGAATTACTAGAAAAAGAAAACCCATTAATAGTAATACTAGACCATCTAGAAGATCCACATAATTTAGGAGCTATTATACGTACATGTGAAGCTGCTGGAGTAGATGGAATAATAATTCCTAAAGATAGATCAGTAGAGGTAAATGGTACAGTTTATAAAACAAGTGTAGGTACTGTAGAAAGTGTTAAAATAGCTAGAGTTACTAATATAGTAAATACAATGGAATATTTAAAGAAAATAGGTTTTTGGATAACTGGAACTGATATGGAAGGAACAAACTATAAAAAAATAGATTATAAAGGAAAATGTGCGATTGTAATAGGTAATGAAGGAAAAGGAATATCAAAAAGAGTACAAGATAATGTAGACTTTATCGCATCTATTCCTATGTATGGAAAAACAAATAGTTTAAATGCATCAGTAGCTTCTGGTATCATTATTTATGAGGCAGTAACACAAAGGGAGTTGGACTAATTGAATTATAGAGAACTTAATGACAATGAAATACTAAGCTATATAGAAAATAATGATGATGAAGCAATAAAAATAATTTATGAAAAATATAAACCATTAATTAATAAAATAGCGACAAATTTATTTAGAAAATATTGTAAAAATACAAGTCTTGAATTAAGCGATCTAGTTCAAGAAGGTATGATTGCTTTAAACAATGCAATACACAATTATCAAGAATCAAAAGATATATTATTTTATACATATGCAAAAACATGTATAGAAAGAAAAATAATAAGTGCGGTTATAACAGCACGCAGACAAAAACAACAAGTACTAAATGAATCAATTTCATATGAAATAAATATTAATGAAGATGGTCAAAAATTAGAAGAATTAATTAAAGACTTTACAACAAACCCTGAAAATATTTTAATTGATATGGAAAATAGTAAAGAATTAATGGAAAAAATAGAAGATGCACTTACACCTTTTGAATTACAAGTATTACAACTTAAATTAGATGGATTTGATTATCGCGAAATAGCGAGTATTATTGATAAACAACCTAAAAACATTGATAATGCTATACAAAGAATAAAAATAAAAATCAAGAAAATTTTAGAAGAAATGAAAAAAAATTAAAAAAAGTGTAAAAAAAATGTAAAATTTACAAAAAATATGATATACTTATTATGGTATGTAATAGATAAGAATAAAAGGGAGATGTTTTTATGTTTGAAAATAATACAAGCAATGAGTTTTTAGATACTAATGATGCTGTTGCAGAAAAAGTAAATGATTTTGATGATTTCTATGATGATGATGCAACAGAAGATGATTTTTCAAAAATACCTGTAAATAATTTTGATTTTGACTTTGATGATGATATTGAAGATTTTACAAAAGAATCAGATGATAAAATTTCTCAAATAAATTTTGATAATGTTGTAGATGGAACTCCTTCTGAAAAAAATGATGATAAAACTGATATTGTTAATGAAGAAACAGTATTTAGTGATGTAGATGATAATCAAGAAGAAACAGAAGATGTATCATTTAAAGATGTAGAAGATAATTTATTTGAAGAAGAAAAATCAGAAGAAAATACATTTAATAGCTTATCATCAGATGAAATGGATAAAATGATTGAAGAAGATGAAAAAGAAGAAAACTCTTTAGACGATAGTTATGTATTATCAAATTTTGATGTATTATTTGATAGCTTATATAATGATGTTAATGGAGCAAATAATTTCATCTCTGATTTAATAGAACAAAAGAAAAATGTTAATTTAAATGAAGCATCAGTTAGAGATGATGCTGAAAAATTATTAAAAGAAAAAGAAGAATTTGAAAAATACATGAAAGTTCAAAAAGAAGCTATTGAAGAAGAAAAAAGACAATGTCAAGAATTTATTAAAGCTCAAAAAGAAAGAATGCAAAATGAAGAAGATCAATTTAATAAAGACATGGCTACTGCTAAAACAGAAAGAAAATTAGCAGAAGAAACAATAAAAATAGAAGAACAAAAACTACAAACAGCTAAAGAACAATTTGAAGATTATAAAAAGATAGAAGAACAAAAACTAGAATCTCAAAAGCAAAAATTAGAATCAGAAAAAGAACAATTTGAGAAAGAAAAAGAAATAGAACTAGAAAAACTTAAAAATGATAGAAAAGAATTAGAAACTCAAAAAGAACAATTTGCTAAAACAAAAGAATTAGAAGAAAAGAAATTAGAGTTAGAAAGTAAAAATTTATCTCAAAGTTGTGCTAAATTTAAAGAATTAGTATCACAATTTAATTCAGGTTTTCAACAATTACCAGAAGATAAATAATGACTAATTCTAGTACTAGCAAAAAAGCTAATGAGATAGATTTATCTAATATCTTTGAAGAAACAAATAATAATATTGTAAATGCTAAAACCCTTCTTTTAAATAATGAAGAAATAAAAAAAACACTAGAAGAAAAAATAAAAGAACTTGATACTAAAAAAATAGAATTATCTAAAAAAACAAAAGAAGATTATTTGAAAATAAAACAATATAAAGAAGAAGCAATAAACAAAATTAATGACAAAAAGAAAGAATTAGATAATAAACTAGATAATTATAAAGAATTAGAAAATAAGTTTAAAATAAAAAAAGAAGAATTTCTTACATATAAAAATGAAGAAATAAAAAAAATAAAAGAAGAAAAAGCAAATACAAAAAAAGAATGTGAAGAATTAAAGAAATCATTAGAAAAAGAAAAACATGAATTTGAAAAAATAAAGCAAAAAATAGAAAAAGAAAAAAAAGAACTTGAAATAGATAAAATAAAACATGAAAAAGAAAAAGAAGAACTTGCAAAAAGTTTATTAAAATTTAATGAATTAGTTAGTGATTTCACAGTAAATATTGATCAAATAAAATAGTTTTAGAAAAAAAGTCAAAATAATGACTTTTTTTTATAAATTGTAAATAAAAATATTTCACTATTGACATAAAAATAATTATAGTGTATAAATTTAAATGTGGAGGGATGTTATGACAAAACTAGTAATAGTGGAATCACCTGCTAAAACAAAAACAATAAGTAAATATTTAGGAAATGATTATAAAGTTGTATCATCTAAAGGTCATATTCGTGATTTAGCAACAACCGGAAAATATGGTTTAGGTGTTGATATTGAAAATGATTTTAAGCCTAATTATATAACAATAAAAGGTAAGAAAAAGGTAATAGATGAATTAAAACGCGATGCAAAATCATCTGATTTTGTTTATCTTGCTACCGACCCTGACCGTGAAGGAGAAGCAATAAGCTGGCATTTATATGATGCATTAGGTTTAAAAGATAAAGATTATGATAGAATTGTATTTAATGAAATAACTAAAAATGCAGTAACAGAAGCATTAAAGCACCCTAGAAAAATTGATCAAGATTTAGTTAATTCACAAGAAACAAGAAGAATACTAGATAGAATTATAGGATTTAGATTATCTAAATTAATGCAATATAAAACTAGTGGAACATCTGCTGGTAGAGTTCAATCAGTAGCATTAAAACTAATAGTAGATAGAGAAAGAGAAATACAAGCATTTATAAAACAAGAATATTGGACTATAAAAGCAAATTTCTTAGAATTTGATGCTAATCTAGAAACATATAATCATAAAAAAATAGAAATAAAAAATGAATTAGAAGCAAATGAAATATTAGATAAATTATCAAACACATTTAAAATAGAATCTGTTGATAAAAAATTAAAAGAAAAAGCAACTAAATTTCCATTTATAACATCAACATTACAACAAGAAGCTTCATCAAGAATAAATATGAATGCTAAAAAAACAATGTCTGTTGCTCAAAAATTATATGAAGGTATTGAACTTGCAGATGAAACAGTAGGTTTAATTACTTATATGCGTACAGATTCAACTAGATTATCAGCTGATTTTATAAATGAAACTAAAAACTATATTAAAACTAAATATGGTGAAGAATATGTTGGTATTGTTAAAAAAGGTAAAAAAACAGAAAATGTTCAAGATGCCCATGAAGCAATTAGACCAACAAGTATTAATAGAACACCAGAATCAGTTAGACCCTATCTATCTGATGATGAATTTAAATTATATAGATTAATATACTATAGAGCTTTAGCATATCTTATGGCACCTGCTAAAGTAGAAGCAACTTCAGTAATATTAGATAATAACAATTATCGATTTAAAGCAACAGGTCAAGTAATTAAATTTGATGGTTACTTAAAAGTATATAGTGATTATGAAGATACAAAAGAAAATACATTACCACCACTAGATACATATAAATCAAATGTATTAGTATCAAATGATATAGAAAAGAAACAACATTTTACAGAACCACCTGCTAGATATACAGAAGCAAAACTAGTAAAAGCTCTAGAAGAACTAGGTATTGGTAGACCAAGTACATACGCTACAATAATGTCTAATATTAGAGATAGAGGATATACAAAGATAGAAGATAAAAAATTCGTACCAACTGAAATAGGTATAGAAGTTACAGATAAATTACAAGAATTCTTCTCATCAATTATTAATGTTGAATATACAGCAAATATGGAAAAAGATTTAGATGAAATTGCTGATGGTAAAATAGTATGGAATAAAACATTAGATGATTTCTATAAAAAATTTGAACCATTACTAGATGATGCATTCAAAAATATGGAAAAACAAGCTCCAGAAGAAACAGGAGAAATATGCCCAGAATGTGGTAATCCACTTGTAATTAGAAAAGGTAAATATGGTAAATTTACCGCATGTTCTAATTATCCAGAATGTAAATATATTAAACAAGAAAAAAAAGAAGTAATGGAAATATGTGATTGTCCTAATTGTGATGGTAAAATAGTTGAAAAGAAATCAAAAAGAGGAAAAATATTCTATGGATGTAACAATTATCCTAAATGTAAAACAGCATATTGGGATAAACCTATAGGAGAAAAATGTCCTAATTGTGGTGAAATGTTAGTAGAAAATAAAAAAGATATAAAATGTAGTAGTTGTGATTATGTAAAGTAGTTATTAACTACTTTCTTTTTTTTTAAAATTATAATATAATTAAAATGGTGATAATATGAATCCAGGAATTTATTATTTAATCGCAAGAAATACTGAAACTAATGAAAAAGTTATGATAGAACTAACTGATAGATTAGAAAATAGATATTGTACAAAATTATCATATATTGATAAATTAACTACACAATTTACTAATAAAGAACAATTAATAAATAGATTATATAATAATAAATATATTAGTTTTAAAAATGCGGATATATATATTGAATATTCACAAGATGGAATAAAAAAATTTGAAGAATTATTATATAAACCATCACAAAATTTTACTAAATTAACAACTCCAGAAGAAGAAAGTAAAATTGATATGAATAATTCATATTTTAGAAAAGGTTTAGATACTTTCTTTGAATATTTAAATAAAAGAAGTTTTAGAAGTTATATTAATAATAGTAAAAAAATACCTAAAGAATTAAAAACAGCTATTAATATATATTATAATAATGAATATACAAGAGAAGCGGAAGATAATAAATCAGAAATAATAAAACATTTTCAAAATTATAAAGTATTTAGAGATTTTACCTTTTTAATACAAGAATATTTATATCCACAATATGCAGAACAAGTAGAAAAACTAAATGATAAAAGATTTAGAAACTATGTACATAAAAAAGAACCATATGTTGAAGAAGTAAAAGAACATGAATCAGATGATGAGTTTTTAACAGAAGATGATTTAAATAATAATATATATCCATATAATATGAGAAAATAATATGTAAAGTAAAAGACATTAGTCTTTTATTTTTCTTTGTTTTCTAGTATAATACTTGTATAGAAATGGGTGATACTATGTTTATAGATGAAGTAGTAATAGATTTATATGCCGGTGATGGTGGTAATGGATGTATGGCCTTTAGAAGAGAAAAATATATACCTATGGGAGGACCATTTGGAGGAAATGGTGGTAAAGGTAGTGACATAATATTTGAAGTAGATGAAGGTTTAAATACATTATTAGATTTAAGACTAAAAAAACAAATAAAAGGTAATAAAGGTGCGAATGGAGAAGGTAGCGCTAAACAGGGAGCTAATGCCAAAGATGTAGTTATTAAAGTACCACTTGGTACAGTTGTAACAGATGTAGATACTGGACTAATTATAGCTGATTTAACAAAAAAAGATGATAGAGCTGTTATTGCTTATGGAGGACGTGGTGGTCGTGGTAATATGGCTTTTGCTACTAGAAGTAATCCAGCACCTTCATATGCAGAAAATGGTGAACCAGGTGAAATAAAAAGAGTAAAAGTAGAATTAAAATTACTTGCAGATGTTGGACTTGTTGGTATGCCTAGTGTAGGAAAATCTACATTAATATCAAAAATATCTGCATCTAAACCAAAGATAGCAGCATACCATTTTACAACATTAACACCTAATCTTGGAGTAGTAAATCCTCCAACTAATAAACCATTTACAGTTGCAGATCTTCCAGGACTAATAGAAGGTGCTTCACTAGGTGAAGGACTTGGAGATAAATTCTTAAAACATATTGAAAGAACTAGAGTAATTGCGCATATAATTGATATGAGTGCTTTTGAAGGAAGAGACCCATATAATGACTATATAACAATTAATAAAGAATTAGAAAATTTTGATAAAAAATTAATGGATAAACCACAAATAATTATTGCTTCTAAAATGGATATAGAAGGAGCTTCAAAACATTTAGAAGAATTTAAAAAGAAAGTAAAAGATGTTAAGATATTCCCAATATGTGCTATAACTGGTGATGGAATAAAAGAAGTATTAATAGAACTATCTAATATGCTAGATAAAATAGAAAAAACACCATTATATGAAGAACAACAATTTGAAAGCCATATCTTATATAAATTTAAGAAAGAAGAACCATTTAAAATTATAAATGATAATGGTGTATGGGTAATTAGTGGTGAACAAATAGAAAAATTATATCGTATGACAAGATTTACTACTGATGAAGCTGCACTACGCTTTTCTAATAAACTAAAACATATGGGTGTAGATGAAAAATTAAGAAGCTTAGGTGCTAAAGATGGCGATACTATTAGAATACTTGATATAGAGTTTGAATATAAGGAGAATTAATATGATAAAAAATATTGAAAAACATTTAATTGTTTTTGATGAATTAAAAGTAGTTAATTGTTTTACATTAAAACCTTATAATTTTCGTGATACACAAGTATCTATTGAAGAACAACAAAAAGAATATAATGAAATAATGAATTCATTAAATTTTAATGCTAAATTTATTAAACCTAATCAAACACATACTAATCATGTAGAAATAGTAACACAAGATAATATAAATGATAAATTTTTAAATACTGATGGATTAATAACTAATTTAAAAAATATTGCATTAGTAGTATCACTTGCGGATTGTCAAGGTATACTATTATATGATAAAAATAAACAAGTAATTGGAGCTATTCATTCTGGATGGAAAGGAACATTAAATAAAATAGTAGAAAATGCTATTAACATAATGATTGATGATTTTAATTCTAATCCAGAAGATATAGAAGCATATATTGCTCCTAGTATTTTAAAATGTTGTTTTGAAGTAGATCAAGATGTAGTAGATATGTTTAAAACTAATTTTGATAATATTGATGATTTAATAACTTTAGGTGAATATAAAGATAAACAAAAATACTATATAGATACAGTAGATTTAAATAAAAGAGTATTAATTAATTTAGGTTTAAAAGAAAATAATATAATATTATCTAATATATGTAGTAAATGTAATAGTAATATAATACATTCACATAGAGGTGATGGTATTGATAGTGGAAGGAATATTGCTTTAATATGCATGACGGAATAATTATAATAAATAAGCCTAAAGATTATACAAGCCGTGATATTGTAAATATTGTATCTAAACACTTTAATACTAAAAAAGTAGGTCATACAGGAACTTTAGATCCACTTGCTACTGGGGTATTAGTAATATGTATAGGTAAAGCAACTAAATTAGTAGATTATTTAACTAGTACTTACAAAGAATATATTGCTGAATTTATATTGGGTGTAGAAACAGATACATTAGATATAACAGGTAATGTATTAAAAGAAGAAAAAATATCAAAATCTAAAGAAGAAATAGAAAAAGTATTAAATAATATGATAGGTGAATATGTTCAAGAAGTACCTATATATTCTGCTGTTAAAATAAATGGTAAAAAACTATATGAATATGCAAGAGAGGGTATAGATATAGAATTACCTAAAAGAGTAGTAGATATTAAATCTATAGAATTATTAAATATAGAAAATAATAAAATAACAATTAAAACAACTGTATCTAAAGGTACTTATATTAGAAGTTTAATTAAAGATATTTGTACTAATTTAAATACAATTGGAACTATGACTAATTTAATAAGAACTAAACAAGGTAAATATAATATAGAAGATAGCTATACATTAGATGAATTAGAAAATGCTAAATTAATAAGTATAGAAGAAATATTAAAAGATGAATTTACAGTAGAAGTTGATGATGATTTATATACTAAAATAATTAATGGAGCAATTCTAGATAATATTTATCAAAAAGATTTGATTATTTTTAAAAAAGATGGTAAAATACTTTCTGCTTACAGGAAATATGATAAAGATAATACTAAAATAAAACCTGATAAGATGTTTTAGAAAGGTGATATTATGGAATATATATTATGGATAAATGATTTAATTATAAAAGAAAATGAAGAAGAATATGATTATTTAAATGAAATGTATCCAGAAATAAAACAATTATATAATAAAATGTGGTATTTACAACATAATAGTAGAAATAATAATAAAACAGATAAGATAAATAAAATAAGAGAAGAAATAAATAATCAACTTAAAATATATGGAATACCTGAATATATATTATTTAAAAAGGAAGATGACTTATTTGTTGAACCAGTTAGTAAAACTAAATATAATATAGTAACAAAATCAATTCATTTAAGAAAAGCAGAAGAAGAACTAGTTCTTGATTATATGGAAAATTTAAAAATAAGTGATATTAAATTTTTAAAAGAAGAATTTCCTAAAATTAATGAAACAATTAAAAATTTGACATTAACAAAGTAATATGATAGTATATTCCCCGAATTAGGGGGATTTTTTATGGAATACTATTTAATTAATATATTTGATTTTTCTATAATAGAAAAATCACAAGAACATAAATTTATTAATGAATTATATCCTGGCATAAGTGATAAATATCGTATGTTATGGTTTATAGAAAATATGTCATATTTAACTACTACAAATAAGGAAAATTTAATGACTCAAATAGAAAAAAATATAGATGTTTGGTTAGATATACTTTCATTACCTAAAGATATATTATTAATAAAAGCAGGTAAACGTTATATGGAACCACTTAGTAAGGAATTATTTAAAATAAAAAATGAAGAATATTTAAAATGTATATCTGAAAGAACAGCAAATGAATATTTAAAAAATAATAAAAATAATAATGATTTTATAGAAGCTGTTACTAGATTTAAAAGAATAACTTTAACAGATGATTATCAATATCAACCACAAGTTTAGAATAAAAAACTTGTGGTTTATTGATTTTATAAGAAATAAATTCTATAATTATACTGGAGGGATAAATATGATATATTTAGATTATTCAGCAACTACACCAGTAAATAAGGAAGTATTAGATACATTTACTAAAGTATCATTAGATTTTCCTGGAAATCCAAATTCATTACATAAATTAGGTGTAGAAGCAAAAAAATTAATAGATAGTGCGACTAACCAAATAATAGAATTACTAAATTTAAAAGATAAGGAAATAATATATACATCAGGATCATCAGAATCAAATAATTTAGCAATCAAAGGTCTATGTTTAAAACATCAAGGTATGGGTAAACATATAATTACTACTAATTTAGAACATTCATCAATTTATGGACCAATTGGTTATTTACAAAAACAAGGATATGAAGTAGATTTCGTAAAAACTAAAGATGGATTAGTAGATATGGAAGATTTAGAAAGACTTGTAACTGATGATACAGTACTTGTTAGTATTGCTTCTGTAAATAGTGAAACAGGTATGTTACAAAATATAAGTGAAATAGCTAAATTTTTAAAAACAAAAAAATGTTATTTCCATGTAGATATGACACAATCAGTAGGTAAAATTAATATTGATATGAATGATATAGATTTAGTATCTTTTTCAGGACATAAATTTTATGGATTAAAAGGAATAGGAGTATTAGTAAAAAATTCTGATTTAACATTAGAACCATTAATTCATGGAGGAAAATCTACAACTGTATATCGTAGTGGTACACCAGCACTACCATTAATAGTATCAATTTCAAAAGCACTAAGACTTGCTTTAACAGATTTAGATTTAAAATATGAAAAAATTCAAGAATTAAAAGATTATTTAATAGAAAATCTAGAAAAATATGAAAATGTAAGAATAAATAGTAAAGAACACTCTTTACCACATGTTCTTAATATAAGTGTAATGCATGCGAAACCAGAAACATTTCAACATGCATTAGAAGAATATGATATATATATTTCTACTCAAAGTGCTTGTTCAGCAAATAATCCAGTAAGTAAAGCAGTACTAGAAGTTACTAATGATGAAGAAACTGCTAAACATAGTATAAGAATTAGTTTATCATATTTAACTACTAAAGAAGAATTAGATAAATTCTTAGATGCATTTGATAAATGTTATAATAAATTATTAATAAAATAACTTTACACTTTATATGTAAAAAATATAGTTAAATACTATATTTTTTTTTAATTTTATTTTATAATTATAATAGGGTGAGAAATATGACTAAGAAGAAGATAAGTAAGACATCTAAAAGACGTTTAGTTCTATTTGGTACATTATCTGTTATTATAATTGGTTATTTTATTTTTAGTCTTGGTTATAGTGCATATAAAATATATACATTAAAATTTGAAGAAAAAAAATTAACAAATAAATTAGATAAATTAAATAAAGAAGAAAAGACTCTAACAACTGATATAGAAAAGTTACAAGATCCTGAGTATCTAGCAAAATATGCTCGTGAAGCATTCAGTTATTCTAAAAAAGATGAAATAATAATTCAAAAATATAAAGAAGAAAAAAAGGAAGTAGAAGAAAAACCTGAATTTAGTATTAATGATAAATATATAATAACAGGTTGTGTAATAATATTTATAATTATCTTGTTATATATTGTTATTAAAGTACATAAACATAGAAAAGAAAAGAAAAAAAAGAAAAGAAAAAGATAAATTTTCTTTTTTTTATAAAAAAAATATAGTAAAATAAAGAAAAGAAGGTGAGAACATGTATATACCACTTTATGTAAAAACTGAATATTCATTACTATCAAGTCTTATTAAAGTAAAAGACTTAATAAAGTATGCGAAAGAACATAATATAAATGCTCTAGCAATTACAGATAATAATATGTTTGGTGTATATGAATTTTACCTTGAATGCATAAAAAACAATATTAAACCTATTATAGGTTTAGAAGTAAGTATTGAAGATTATAAAATACTTTTATATGCGAAAAATAATGAAGGATATAAAAATTTAATTAAAATAAATGAAAATGATAAATCATTAGAATTACTAAATAAATATAGTAATGATTTAATATGTATTATTCCATATACTTATTATAATAAATATCAAGAATTAAATAAGATATTTAATGATATTTATGTTGGTTATAATGATAAAAAACCCGATAATGTTAAATCTATTTATATAAATGAAACTTTATATTTAAATAAACAAGATAAAATATATTATTTATATTTAAAAGGAATTAAAGAATCTTTAACTATTTCTGATATAGATACATCTATGGATAATTCTTTAATAATAAAGGAAGATAATTATAAAGAAATATATGATAAATGTAATGTAGAAATAGTAAAAAGAAATGATTTACTTCCTGTTTATGATGTCCCAGAAGGATATGATGAATTTACTTATTTAAAAGAAATGGTAAGAGTAGGACTAAAAAATAAATTTGGAGATAGAATAAATAAAGTATATATAGATAGGGTAAAACATGAATTAGAAGTAATAAAACAAATGGGATTTTGTAATTACTTTTTAGTAGTAATGGATTATGTAAGATATGCGAAAAATAATAATATTTTAGTAGGACCAGGAAGAGGTAGTGCGGCTGGATCATTAGTTTCATATGCATTAGATATAACAGAAGTAGATCCAATTAAATATAATTTGTTATTTGAAAGATTTTTAAATAAAGATCGTGTTACTATGCCTGATATCGATATTGATTTTGAATTCAATAGAAGAGAAGAAGTAATAAATTATTGTAAAGAAAAATATGGTGAAAAGAAAGTTGCAAGTATTGTAACATTTGGAACTTTAGCATCTCGTCAAGTAATAAGAGATGTATCAAAAGTAATGGATTTAGATCAAAATGAAGTAGATTCATTTGTTAAATTAATAGATTCTAAATTAGATTTAAAAAATAATTTAAAAAATGAAAAAATAAAAAATATTATTAATAAAAATAAAGAAATAAAAGAATTATATCAAATTTCATTAAAATTAGAAGGAATTAAAAGACATACTAGTGTACATGCTGCTGGTATAGTAATATCAAATGTTAATCTAGATGAAGTATTACCTATAGTTAAACATAATGATATGTATTTAACAGGGTTTACTATGAATTATTTAGAAGAATTAGGACTTCTTAAAATGGATTTTTTAGCTTTAAAAAATTTAACTTTAATAACAAATACTATAGATTATATTAAAAAAGACTATAATATTGATTTTAATAATATACCATTTAATGATAAAAAAACATTTGATATTTTTAAAGAAGGGAATACTGTTGGAATATTTCAATTTGAATCAACTGGTATGAAAAATTTTTTAAAGAAGTTAAAACCTGATAATATTGAAGAATTAGCTGTTGCTTTAGCGCTTTATAGACCTGGTCCTATGGGTAATATAGATTCTTTTATAAGAAGAAAACAAGGAAAAGAAAAAATAGATTATATAGATGATAGATTAAAAGATATATTAGAACCAACATATGGTATTATTATTTATCAGGAACAAATAATGAAAATATCTAATATTATGGCAGGATTTACATTATCAGAAGCCGATAATTTAAGAAGAGCAATGAGCAAGAAAAAAGCCGATATTTTATTAAAAGAAAAAGATAAGTTTATAGATGGTAGTATTAAAAATGGTTATAGTAAAGAAATAGCTTTAAAAGTATATGATTTAATACTTAAATTTTCAGAGTATGGATTTAATAGATCACATGCTGTATCATATTCAATTATTTCATATAAAATGGCTTATTTAAAAGCTAACTATAATAAATATTTTATGAAATGTTTACTTGATAATGTAATTGGAACTATAAGTACTAAGGAATATATATATGAAGCTAAACTAAATAATATAAAAATACTAGGTCCTGATATTAATTTAAGTTCTAATAATTATAAAGTAGAAGATGGTTTAAGATTTCCGCTTACTTGTATTAAAAATGTTGGATTTAATGCGGTTATGAAAATATTGGAAGAAAGAAAAAATAATAAATATAAAGATATATTTGATTTTGTAAAAAGAACATATTCTAAACAAGTAAATAAAGAAACAATTATTAGTTTAATAAATGCAGGTTGTTTTGATAATTTTAATATAAATCATCGAACATTAATAGAAAATATTGATATTATTATTAATTATGCTGAACTTTCAAAAGATATAGATGATTTAGAAGTTCCAACTCTACAACAATATAAAGAATATTCTAAATTAGAATTATTAAATAAATCATTTGATGTATTTGGCTTTTATTTAAGTAACCATCCAATAACAGATATAAAAGCCAAAGATAGTAGTATTGTTTCTGTTAGAGATATTAATACTTATTTTGACAAGAAAATAAATATTGTAATAATGATTGATAAATTAAAAGAAGTAAATACTAAAAATAATGATAAAATGTGTTTTATAACTGGTAGTGATGAAATAGACAGTATTGATATAGTTTTATTTCCAGATATTTATAAACAATGTAATATTCAAATAGGTGATATTATAAAAATAAATGGAAAAGTAGAAAAAAGATATGATAAATATCAAATAATAGCTAACAATATAGAAAATTTGACAATTTAAATTAATAGTGTATTATATTTGCAAGGGTGGTTTTATGGATATATTATATAGTGAATTTTTAGATACTGTTAGAAATAAAGAAAAATATAAAGAAAGAGAATTAAAAGAAAATTTTGAATATTGGTTAATTGATAAACAAAAGGTATTAAAGCTATATGAACAATTCTTAGAATATATGGATTTTACTCCATATAAAGGTGTTGTGAAATTTGATAAAACAGAAAAAGATTCAGTGCTTCCATATACTCCATATGAAACAAAAGGTATTTTAATATCTAAAAATGTTAAAACACAAAAAAATAAAAAGGGAATAGTATTTGTAAATGGAGAAATATCATTTACAGATAAAGAGGAACTATTAATATATAGAAATAATATTATGGATATAAGTGATATTAGAAATTATATAGCTGAGTTACCAGTAAATAGTGATACATTAAACAATTTAGTAGAATTAATTAATAGAGATAAAAATGTATTTATTGGTATCAATGGTAAAATAAAAGATAATAATTATCAAGAAAGATTAAATCAATTATATGAATTAAAACAAGAATTAAGTTTAAATTTAAATAAATACTTTGTAGGAGAAGTAATTGAAACAGAAGATTATTATTTTTCAGCAATTACTCCTAAATTAAAATATAAAGATAAATAGGGTGATAAAATGGATCAAGAATTTAGAAGAAGTATAATATTAGAAAATTATCAAAATCCTATGAATAGAGGATTAATTGATGATGATAGTTATATAAAAGTTAATACAAATAATGAATCATGTATTGATGAAATAGATTTAATGGTAAAGATTGAAAATGGTAAAATAGTAGATGCTAGATTTGATGGAGAAGCATGTGCTATATGTACCTCATCTACATCAATAATGATAAAAGAAATAATTGGAAAAACACTAGAAGAAGCAAAAGAAATTTATTTTAATTTTTTGAATATGATAGATGAAAAAGAATATAATGAAGAATCTTTAGGTGAAGCAATTGTATATAATGATATATATAAACAACCTAATAGAAAAAAATGTGCATTACTTCCTTGGTGGGGATTTGAAAAAGTAATAAATGAAGTAAATAAATAGGAGAATATATGGAAATAAAAAATGTTACTATTGGCTATTTAAGGGGTTTTGAAAAAACAGGAATTGTAGAAAAAGGTAGAACAGTTTATAAAATATATAGAGAAAATATATGTACTAAATTATGTATAATAGATGATGATTATGCTATTGATGTAAATAATTTTGATAATAAATATGAAATTATAAAAAGAGATAGTAATTATAGAATAATTAATGATATAGATTCTAATAAAAAATATGCATTAGATATTGAACCAATTGAAGAAGAATTAGATTTTAAACCATTAATTAAACAATATAAAAAGTGTAAAATGAACAAAAAAGTCAAATAATTTTGGCTTTTTTATTTATAAAAAATATTATTTATTATATAATATAGTTAATAATAGGAGTGATATAGTGAATAAGAAAGGTTTTACATTAATAGAGTTAATGGCAGTTATTGTAGTTTTAATAATTATATTTTTAATAGCGGTACCTATTGTATCTAATGTAACATCTAGTTCTAAAAAGAGTACTGCTAAAACAAATGCTATACATTTTATAGATGCTGTAGAAGCAGAAAATTCTAATCTAACAGGTACATATGATTTAAGTGATATACCATATAATATTAAAGGTACTAAACCAAGTGGTGGTACATTTAAAATGAATAATGGTGAAATAGAAGAAGCAACAATGTGTATTAATAATTATAAAGTTCATTATGACGGAGATAAAACTGAAATATTAGGTAAATGCAGTGAAGATGATGCAAAAACTAACTATAAAGAGTCATATTTAAATGGAACAGATCCTGTTTTAAAAGATGATATGATTGCTGTTACAATAGATAATGATGGAACAGTAACTAAAGCAAATACAAAATCAGAATGGTATAATTATGAAGATAAAAAATGGGCAAACTCAGTAGTACTTGTAGATAATACTAATTATGAAGTAGGAGATACAATACCAGAAGAAAAAATAAAAGCCTATTATGTATGGATACCTAGATATAAATATAAATTATTTAGTAATACTACAGAATCATCAATTGAAATAGTTTTTGAAAATAAAAATACAGAAAAATCAGAAGGTACACAAGTAGGTGAATATAGATCACATCCAGCATTTACATATGGTAATAAAGAATTAAATGGATTCTGGGTAGGTAAATTTGAACCTAGTGTCGAAACAAGTGATGATTGTTATACAATCCGTAATACTGCTAGTTGTGATAAAGTATTAAATAATGTAAAAATAATACCTAATGTGTTTTCATTGGTATCGCAAAGAGCTGCAACTCAATATCAAACAGCTTTAAATATATCAACAAATTCTAAAATGATAAAAAATGATGAATGGGGAGCAGTAGCTTACTTATCTCATTCAAGATATGGTATAAACAATGAAATACGAATAAACAATAATAATAGATGTAAAACTGGTTGTGGGGCAAGTACAGCACATGCAACAGTATCAACAGAATGCCAAATAGCATATGGTAGTGCAACATCATATCCACAAAGTACTACAGGAAATATATATGGAATATTTGATATGTCAGGTGGAGCATGGGAATATGTAATGGCTTCATTTGCTGATAAAAATGGTAAAGGTACTGGTGGAGAATGTGAAGTAACAAATTCTGGATTCAATGGAATATATACTAACTTATCTTATCCAGGAAATAATAGTGATTCAACAGAATTAACTACAGGAATTGATTATCCAAATAGTAAGGAATATAATTTATTCTATAATCCAAATGATACAACAAATAATAGAACAAATACAACAGTTTATAATTCATGTAATGGTGGAATATGTTATGGTCATGCTTTAAGTGAAGTTGTTAAAGGATCAGAAACAATAAATGGAACAGAAAGTAGAAATGGTTGGTATGGGAATGTTTCACAATTTAGATATACTGATTCATGGATAACTCGTGGAAGCCACTTTAGTAAAATGCAAGGTGCAGGTATATTTGCATTCGAAAGCCATAGTGGACATGGTGATACTACTACATCCTTCCGTGTAGTAGTAAGATAAATATTAATATTTAGTCTGTAAGAAATCTTACAGATTTTTTATTGTAAAACCCTTACTATTTTCTATATAAAATGTTATAATATAAATGGTGATTTTATGTACGGTTATATTAAAGGTATAGTAACAATTATTGAAAGTAATTATATAGTATTGGATAATAATGGAATAGGTTATTTAATTTATACATCTAATCCTTATTCATTTAATATAAATGATGAATATAAAGTATATGTTTATCAAAATGTTAAAGAAGATGAAATATCTTTATATGGATTTAAAGAAAAAGACGAAAAAGATTTATTCATGAAATTAATAGATGTTAAAGGATTAGGACCTAAAATGGCATTAGGAATAATTGCTGGTAATACTAATGATGTTATAAGTGCTATTGAAAAAGGAGATATTAACTATCTTAAAAAATTCCCTAAAGTAGGAGATAAAGTAGCAAGACAAATAGTATTAGATTTAAAAGGTAAATTAATAGATTCAGAAACAAATGTAAAAACTAATGAAGAATTAGTAGAAGCATTAGAAGCATTAGGATACAAAAAACAAGATATTAAAAAAGTAATACCAAATATTAAATCAGAAAAAATTGAAGATCAAATAAAAGAAGCGTTAAAACTATTATTAAAGTAGGTGAATTATGGACGAAAGAGTAATAACTAATCATGAATTAGAAGAAGATACATTTGAAGAAAGTTTAAGACCAGATAGTATAGATGAATATATAGGTCAAACTGAAGTAAAAGAAAACATTAATATATTTATAAAAGCTGCTAAAATGCGTAATGAATCATTAGATCATGTGCTACTTTATGGTCCACCAGGTTTAGGTAAAACCACACTAGCTTATATAATTGCTAATGAACTTGGTACTAATATTAAAACAGCTAGTGGTCCATCAATTGAAAAAGCAGGTGATTTAGCCGCAATCTTATCTACATTGGAAGAAGGAGATGTATTATTTATTGATGAAATACATCGAATTCCTAGATTTATTGAAGAAATACTTTATCCAGCAATGGAAGATTTTAAATTAGATATTATTGTTGGAAGTGATTCTACAAGTCGTAATATTAGAATAGATTTACCTCCATTTACTTTAGTTGGAGCTACTACTAGAGCAGGAGATTTAACTAGTCCATTAAGAGATAGATTTGGAATAGTATCAAAACTACAATTTTATACAGTAGAAGAATTAACTGAAATAGTTAAAAGAACATCTAGAGTACTTGATACTCCAATAGATGAAGAAGCTGCTATAGAACTTGCAAGACGTAGTAGAGGTACTCCAAGAATTGCAAATAGATTATTTAAACGTGTAAGAGATTTTGCTTATGTAATGAATGATGGAGTAATTAATCTTGAAATAACTAAGACAGCACTAGATAAATTAAAAGTTGATAAATTAGGACTAGATGATACTGATTATCATTTACTTAAATCAATAATCGAAAGATTTAATGGAGGACCAGTAGGAATAGATGCACTTGCTTCATCAATTGGTGAAGAAGTAACAACTATTGAAGATGTATATGAACCTTATTTACTACAAGAAGGATTTTTAAAGCGTACATCAAGAGGTAGAGTTGTAACAGAAAAAGCCTATAAACATTTAGGAATAGAAAAAATAGAACAAGATAAATTATTTTAACAGGATGTGATAGAATGAAAACAGATGATTTTGATTTTGAACTACCAGAAGAGTTAATAGCTCAAACACCTATAGAACATAGAGATGAATCAAGAATGTTAGTTTTAGATAAACAAACAGGAAATATAGAACATAAACATTTTAGTGATATAATTGATTATTTAGAAGAAGGAGATACATTAGTACTTAATGATACTAAAGTAATGCCTGCTAGGTTATATGGTGTAAAAGAAGATACAGATGCTCATGTTGAAGTACTAATGCTAAAAGATCTAGGTGATAATAATTGGGAATGTTTAACAAAGCCAGCTAAAAGAATTAAAGAAGGAACAATTATATCATTTGGAGAAGGACTTTTAAAAGCAGAATGTACTGAGATTAAAGAAGAAGGAATAAGAGTATTTAAATTAATTTATGATGGTATTTTATATGAAATATTAGATAAATTAGGAGAAATGCCACTTCCTCCATATATACATGAAAAACTTGAAGATAAAGATAGATATCAAACTGTATATGCGAAAGTAATAGGAAGTGCTGCTGCTCCTACAGCGGGTCTTCATTTTACAAAAGAATTACTTAAAAAAATAGAAGATAAAGGCATAAATGTTGAATATATAACACTTCATGTTGGACTTGGTACATTTAGACCAGTTAATGTAGAAGATGTTACTAAACATAAAATGCATAGTGAATTCTATCAAATGAGTAAAGAAACAGCTGAAGTACTTAATAAAGCTAAACAAGATGGTAGAAGAATAATAAGTGTAGGTACTACAAGTACAAGAACATTAGAGACAATAATGAATTTATATGGAGAATTTAGAGAATGTTCTGGATGGACAGATATATTTATTTATCCAGGTTATGAATTTAAAG
>Ga0256405_10003148_pt1 | contig 35099 bp, 32 predicted proteins | sample RumenRJG_02DNA_FD_189096 | JGI IMG/M metagenome (GOLD analysis project Ga0256405, IMG submission 189096) | Bovine rumen microbial communities from Lethbridge, Alberta, Canada - RJG_02 | ecosystem: Host-associated > Mammals > Digestive system > Stomach > Rumen | place: Canada: Alberta...
TAAAGTCTGTGCAAACAGACAAAATATGACGAGTTTTCTGGCAGAGCGTTTGTTTTGCTATGTCTGGCTCTGCCTTTTACTCGTTAAAACAAAACTTATTCCTAAAAAATCATAATCACTCTTATTTAGTCAAAGGTGTCGAAAGGCACCTTTTTTGTGATTATACAAATATACCCAAAATACTGTCGCTGTTGTCTTTATATCTGTCAATTAATTTTTGGATAAAATTTCCTGCTTGATTTTTCAAAAATTCTCCGGCCTTTGAAGATGCAAGAGTTCCTGTGGTTTCGCTATCATTTGTCTTTGAAAGTTTATCTGTAAAATCTTCCATTTCTTTTTGAGAAATTTTTCCGTCTTTATTTTCGTCAAGTTTATCCATAATTGAACTTATAAGATTTTTATAAGCATCTTTTGTGATTGTATTATCTTCGGATACTGTCATACCTGCAGGCATACCTATCTGTTCTTGAATATTCTTATTAACATCATTAGAAATTTTTTCGGATTTTTTAAATTGTTCTTCTAACGATTTTACAAAATCTGAACTTGAAATACTGTTTATTCTGTTGTTTTGTGTATTTTTGCTTGCGCTAATTGTTGCGTTATTAATTTTATTGAACATGCTTACAATCATTGCTTGCATGTCGCTATTATTAGTTATTCCGTTAATTATTGAAGACATAATGAACCCTCCCTATACCCTTATCACAGCTCTATTGTAAATGGTATAAAAATTTTTACATCATTCATTTAGAGGATTTATACATCTTTTAATTTAAAAACGTTATACATTTCAACAAGTGAAAGTATAAAGAATGTTATGAAAACCAAAAAATATGATTTAGAAGAATATATTAAATGCCCGTTACTTACCAATGTAGGCGGGTACATATCAAGAAGATGACCTACTATTGTACCAAGTATTCCGACTGATAAGAAAAAACAACAATTCATAACACTTATTGCGGTACTTTTTACGTCATATTTGTTAGTTGCGTGGACTATAGGAATTATCAATGGCGACATTGCACCGCCTAAGGCTATTAATAAAATCATGAAAACAATTAATTTTGTTTTAATTTCAAAAAGTAAAAATAGGGATATAATTGCAAAAAAGCATGAGGTCATTATGCAAACAGTTTTCATAAAAATTACACGTCTATTACTTAAAAAACTGCTTATAGAAGCAAAAGACAGTCCTGCAATTCCTGCAACGACAATCATTAAAGATAAAATGGCAGAAGCATTTGTTGCAGACAAATTAATATAATCTTTTAAAAATTTTACTCCAATTACAGTTTGAATTACGTAATATAAGCCATAATTCAGTCCGCCAAATATAAATAAACTGTGGTTAGATTTGTTTGCGAGAACTTCTTTAAAAGGTTCAAGAGAAAATTTTGCATGTTCATTTACAGGAATTTTATGTAAAAAAGTTCTGTAAATGCAATAAAAAATGGATGCAAAAAGAGTTATTACAGCCAAAATATTTAAAATGTGTCTCCAATGTATATATTTTGTCGTAATTATGAAAGGTGCATTAGCGCAGACACCGCCAAGGTATCCTGTAATTAACATTAACGAAACGCTAATACTAAAGTATTTGTCAGGAAAGCATTTTTTTGCTTCTTGTATTAAGAACATATAAAACGAAGCAGCTCCCGCTCCCATTAAAATTCTACTGAGATAAAGTATGTATATGTTTGAGGTGTTTGGAAAAATTAAAGAGCCGAGAGAAAAGAATATTGCGCCGACAAGAATAACTTTAACAGCCCCGTATCTATCGGTTAAAATACCACAGAGCAAAAGACTAACGGCATAGGAATACATAAAGCAAGCACTTAATGAAGTAACGGATGGTGCATTTAAGCTAAGATCGGCTTGCAGGGTATCAAATATTGCTCCGGGAACAGCAACTCTTTGAAAATTAGACATAAAATATAAAATTAAGCCTAAACCTATTAAAATTAAGTGTGTATAATACTTTCTCATATTTTCAAAATAATTATACAACTAATACAATTAAAAAATATGTAACTAAATGTAAAGAGTATACTAGTCATGGCTTTAAAAGGTTTGAAACAAGAGTTATCATGTGAATATGGATATAATAAAAAACTTGAAGGACTACAAGTTATCATTGAGGCAACGGATTTTTGCCGGTTATCTGAGCGAGAAAATCTGTTCGTACACTTGTAGCGAACAAATTAAGAATAAAGAATTTATGCGCCGTTACTTCTCGCCTGATGTCGAATATACGGTATATTCGACTGCTGCTTATAGTGCAAATGTATTGAGGAATATAAAACAGCCGTTTTATGACGAACCGGATGAGCAGGCAAGTTAGTTTAAAATTTTATCTTGACAAAATAAAATGGTGAGATTAAAATAAGAACATACTTAATGGGATGTCGCCAAGTGGTAAGGCAGCTGGTTTTGGTCCAGCCATTTCGGAGGTTCGAGTCCTTCCATCCCAGTTTTTAAAGACTTCCGCAAGGGAGTCTTTTTTTATGGAAGACGAGAACCACAAAGCGACAGCTTTGTTTTAGGTTCGAACGCGAACGAGCTGAGGCTGGAAAGTTTTGATTTAGTGATGAAGTCCCTAAATCAAAACTTGGAATTGCCGTTAAATGGGAGTGAGCAAGACAGTCCTTCCATCCCAGTTTTTAAAGACTTCCGCAAGGGAGTCTTTTTTATGGAAGACGAGAACCACAAAGCGACAGCTTTGTTTTAGGTTCGAACGCGAACGAGCTGAGGCTGGAAAGTTTTGATTTAGTGATGAAGTCCCTAAATCAAAACTTGAAATTGCCGTTAAATGCGAGTGAGCAAGACAGTCCTTCCATCCCAGTTTTTCACAATATTTGGGGTTGAATTAGTTTCAACCCCTTTTATATTGTCATTTTCCAGAGTTCGATTGCTATTGAAATTTTTAGTCAAATTGTATTGATTTTCTACTATTGTTTGGAAAATAGACAATTATTTTTAAGATTAAATTTAAGTTCTAATTTTTGTCCTTTTTTATCATAATATCCATCGTTAAGCCGTGATACAATATAACCACAGGAATATCCATAATGAAAACGCTGATATTCTTTTTTAGGAATTACAATATTTTCTTCAATATCCATAATATATTGATTAAATTGATCATCTTCCATAACAAGCATATTTTCACTTGCATGTCTTATTCCGTCATCATATTTTGGTGGTATAAGAATTTTACCGACAGTATTCATAAGACCACATTTGCCTTCTTTATAAACAGCAATAAGATTTGTTCCATAGAAAAGTCTTACACTATCGTATTGAAAATCTGAAACAGGCATATTAAATTTGTCAACAAAATCCCATTTTCCGTTTAACTTTACACCACAAATACTTTCAGAATATAAATCAATATCTTCGTAAATAAATTCACTTATAAATTCATTTCTTTCACAGGAATAAATTGCCCATTTATCATCTTTTTTGAATTTGAACCAGCCTTTTTCGTCTAAATCTTCGCAATCGTCATAAATAAAATCATAAATTGTTTCACCGTAAATATCAACAATTCCCCATACCAAAAAATGGCGTAACAAATCTTATTATTAGACTTATAGTCTATACTTGAGTGCAAATATTATAGCACAATTGAAAAATGGAAGAACTTGATTGTAAAAAATTCGCTTGTAATGTCAAAAAATACAGAGAACAATTAGAATATTCAAAAGGTATATAAAAGGTTTAATTCCGCTTAACCACGTTAATTCTGGAAGGTGTAAATGTTTTAAATTCAAAGTTTTACACATGGGGTTGAAAAACTGAACCAAATTTGGTACAATATAAATAGATTGATCAAAAAGGTGGTTTAAGATGACTAATAAAAAATGTATCGGCTCAAAATTTGATGATTTTCTTGAAGAAGAAGGATTACTTCAAGAATCAGAAGCCATTGCAATAAAAAGAGTTATTGCTTATGCTCTTGAACAAAAAATGACACAAGAAAAAATGTCTGTTAGTCGTTTAGCAAAAGAATTAGATACATCAAGAACTGCTGTATCAAGAATTCTTGACCCTGAAAATACATCTATAACTTTAAATACTATTGAAAAAGTTGCAAAATATTTGGGTAAAAGAATTATATTATCTTTTGCTTAATGACAATCTTTATATCTTTTTATAGCAACATCTAACTCTTTTTGTGGAGTTTCTTGTGATTTTTTAATAAATCCGTGTAATAGAACCATTGTGTTGTTTTCAACATAAAAAATAACTCTTGCAATACCATTTGAAATATTACAACGGACTTCTTCCAAACCTTTTGTGCCATGTAAAATTCTTGTTAAAGGCATTCCAATTGGATAACCATATTGAACCGTTTTAATATCATAACCTATTGTTCGCATATCCTCTTTGGGTAATGATTTAAGCCATTCTCTTACAGGTTCATTTCCTGAACTTGTTGCATAAAAATATACTTCTAATGGTTCTGTTCTATTTGTCATGAACTAATTATAGCATATTTTGTGTGATGTTAATAGTTTAAATATGCAAATTTACATAAGGGTTTAATTTATTTTTGTAAATATCTATTTGCTCAATTCAATTATTATTTCTTTTTCTTTTAATGTTTCATCAATTTTAATTTCTAATAAAATTTTTGCATCATCATCAATAAATTGATTAATTATTGTATTTCTTGCAACGACTTCGTTTATTCCGACTTCAGTACCAGTTCTAAATTCAATTTTTATTTGATTATTTGAACTATTACTTAAAAATTCTTTAATTTTGATTAGTTCATCCGTAATTTCTTTATTGATTGTAAGTTTATCCATATCTTTACCTCCGATTTTACGCTGTTGGGCTATTACAAAAATTTATTCACGCAACTCTGGGTATAAAAAAACTTCAATATTTTCAATAACAAACTTATGTAAAATTGAAAATATTAAAGAAAAAATTTGATAAACTATATTTATTGCCATTAACAAGTGAAGATACAAACCAAATGTGGTATTAATATTCGCTTTTATTACACAAGCAACAATTACAACTAAAATTAAAAGAAAGGCAATAAACACGTTTATTGTTGCATCAAGTTTTGTTAATGTTAAAAACTGTTCTTTATCATTGTGAAAATCTGCTAAAACTTCTAATTTATGTCTCTGTTCACGAGCATCTTCCTTACTTATTTTCCCAGTGGCTAAATCAGCATCAATAATTAACATTTTAACGGGCAATCTGTTTTCTGAGAATCTCGAATTTGATTTAACAATTTCTTTGACAACTTTATGAATTAACATAAAACTAACAATTGAAAAAATTGCAAAAAAAGAAATTTCAAAAACATAGAAATTATTATGTTTGACGAAATAAGCAAAATAGTCAGTTATTTTTATCGTTTCAGCTTTTAAAACAACAAACATTACAGAAAAAATATTAAAAATAATTCTGACCAGTGTTGTTCCATTCATTATAGAGAGCAAAGATGATTTTGCCAAAGGAAGTTTCCAATTTATACAAAGAAACAAAACAATTATAAGTAAAATGTTTATTATTAACAAACTGTCAGATAATCTTGAAGACAGAGGTACTGTCAAAATAAAACACAAAGTAATTACATATATAGTATCAAAAGGTATTGTATTGTTGTTTAAGAATGTTTCTATTTTTTTTATCATATTGATAACCTCCTTTTTATTAGTGTTATTTCTATTGTAACATCTGAACATGTCAAAAATGGACGTTGTAAATTTGAAATTTGAAATTTGTATAAATACTTAATTCCGCTTAACTACGTTAATTCTGGAAGATGTAAATATTTTAAATTCAAAGTTTTACATAAGGTTTTAATTTATTTTTGTAGTTATCTTAGTAAATGTCTATTTGCTCAATTAAATTCTTATTTCTTTTACATCTGAAAGATTGTATTTTATGCTTTGACCTTGTTTATTTATAACTCCGTATTTGCCGTTATATTTCGCCAAGGTCGTTTCTCTGTTATAGTACGAATAAATGTCTTCATATAAGAAATCAACAAGTATTTCATTTGTTTTTATGTTTATTATTCCCCATTTGCCGTTTTTAGCCATTGGTGCGGAATAATCATTATCTATTTCTATCGCAGGGTCATAGTCATATTCAAAAGGTACAATAACATTTTCCTCAATATCTATAATTCCGCATTTGTCATAATCGTTTTTAGCATATAAATAAAAATCAGATTTGTTGTGAGGATTTTCAATCATTGATAAATTTTTATATTTAAAATCAATAATCGTGTTACCTAATTTATCAATGTATATTGACATCGAAATTGAGAAAAAATGACAGGGCAAATTGAGAAAGCTCTAAAAATCATCTTCATGTTTCTTCATGTTTCATTGTAAAATATTGTAAAATATTGTAAAATATAAAAAGAAGGAGAACATATGTATGCTCTCCTAAAGATTCGAAAATATAAAGGTGCCTTAATTGGTGCCTTTTCTTCTATTTAGAGGGAATTTCCAAAATTTACCTTTCGACATTTGGATTACCCCATTTACCGTACGGTAGTTTGTAACCAAGTACAATATTCCGTTTTCTTCAACTACGAAACGTTTCATAGCTGTTGGTTTCCTTCCTTTTTTGTATCCCTTGCCAATAATGGCTGACTATACCGACCAAATAGTCGGGAGGCTTGTATAATATTGTTTTTTGTTCATTAATTATCAAGGTAACCCCCTCTCCATGCTTATTTTTATTTAATAATTATAATTATATCAAAAAAATACATTATTACAACTTTTGTTACAATATATAAATTTATTTATTTTAAATTAAGCAAACTTAATATATTGAATTTTTTTTATTAATGATATACTATTTAGTGAAAAGGAGTGACTATGAATGAGAATGTTGCACAAAATCTTATAAAATTGCGTGTAACAAACAAGCATACGCAAGAATATATAGCTGAAAAATCAGGTATTTCTTTGCTTGCATATAGAAATATTGAAAGTGGGAAATCTAAGCCCAATTTATCGACATTAGAAAAAATTGCAAAAGTATACAGTATAGATGTAGCAGACTTGTTAAACGAAACACAATTGCAAATTTCAAAAATAAGATTTCGTGCATTAGAAAAAAAGAATATAAGAAAAAGAGAAGATATTATATATGAAATTTCTTTATGGATAGAGAAATATAACGAGCTTGTTAAAAAATTAGAATTAAATTCTGATTTTGAATATAAACTCGCAAATATTGAGAATACAACAGATGATCCCATTGTTATGGCTAAGAAAGCTAGAAAAGCTTTAGAATTAAAAAACGATGAAACAGTAATGGATATTTGCAATTTAATTGAATTTAAAGCTGGAATAAAAATTATGGCTAAGCAGTTTAATTCAGATAGTTTTTTTGGATTGTCAGCAGAAGATATTGATGGCGGTAAAGTTATAGTAGTTAATACTTGGGATAGAATATCTGTAGAACGAAGAATCTTTAGTGTTGCACATGAATTAGGACATATCTTAATGCATTTTAGCAATATTCAAAATGATTTAATAACAGAAGATCGGAAAGAAGAAAAAGAAGCAAATACTTTTGCAGCACATTTTTTAATGCCAAATAGTGATTTTATATCCGCTTGGAATAAAAGTGCTAATTGTGATTTTGTCGACAGGGTTATTAGAGTAAAACAGATCTTTAGAGTAAGTTATCAAGTAGTACTATATCGTCTATCAGAATATATAAAAGAGAATAATATTGATTTTAATGTTTGGAAAACCTTTGCAATTTTATATCAAGAAAGATATGGTGTAAAAATAGATTGGGAAAAAGAAGTTGCATCAAATCTTGACGAAAATAGTAAGGAGCTTAGGGCATTATCAAACCAATTTTATTCCGGTGGGAAATTAGCAGAATTGGTAAAAAAAGCAGTCGATAATAATAAGATCTCTCAAGCTGATGCTGTAAATATATTAAAATCAGATTTCCAAAAATCTTGGCGTTCAATACCGTTATATGAGTTAAAATGATGATATTAATATTAATTCATTTTTCTTCTTAGACGTTTTTCTAATAATTTATTATGAACCGATACAAACAATTCTATATCTTTAATATCAAAACCAAGTTCATCTTTAAGTAAAATCTTATTTGTATAGTCTAAAAGTTTATTAACATCTTTTTTCTTGCTAAATACACTTTCTATCTCATTAAATAAATCTTCTGCGGATTCAACATATGGAATAATTATGTTGGACACTTCAGATGGCATAAGTTCAAGTGCACCTCCACCAAAGCTCCTGCCCTCAAGTTCAACAAAACAAAATGATAATGAATTATAATAACTAGCTACAAAAGCTTTTCTATTAATACCATCCTTAATATGCACTCTGTGCATAGTGTCAGTTGTATATGCATTCGCTTCATTTAAAATCATTCTTGCATATTTGTTGTTACGGCGGGAAAAGAATGCATTTGATAATGAAATGGATGGTATAATTTGCCACTCATCTCTTATTCTACACTTGTACCCATCTGCAAAGCCTTCTTGAATTCCGTACTCTATATACTTCATTGCAGATTTATTTTTTTTCAATTCTTGTAATTTAGGGAAAATTAAAATATTAGCTTTGGCATTGTTATCAATATTTTGTTTAGCTTTCTTTGTGTTAAAAGTTATTCCACTTACTAAAACACTTCTCCCTATTAATGGATATGAATATTTAGAAAGGTTGTATTCATCTATAATGCTTTTATTCACTGTAAAAAAGTCATTTGCGCCAGTGGTAATGCCGACTTCTACATCAGCCAAATCTTTTACCCTATATAAATCTTTTCTGTTTTTTACTTCTTCTAAAAAATCCAGCTCTTTTTGATCTAAAAAATAATTTGTCCACTTCGAAGAATTATGAATGTTTTTTATTGGATTTTTTAATTTATATAAATCCAAATCCTGCAAAGTTTTATCATCTTCTGTCTCTATGTATTCTATATGTGGTATTCCACAACCTTTTTGGCACAATAATAAAACTACATCTTGTTGAATAGCATCAAATACTAATTTCTTAAATGAAACAATAGAAATTTTTTCATAGTTTTTAATTAAAAACTCTCTTATTAATTTTGCATGTGAAACTTGCAATAATTCAGCAGGTAACACAAATCCTAATTTACCGTTTTCTTTTAATAAATTTGTGCAACCAACAACAAAAGCACACCACGAATTCATTAATTTTGAATATTTTATTTTATTTTTAATAAATATTTTTTCAGCCTCTTTTTGTTGGTCTTTATCAAAATACTGATATCTTATATATGGTGGGTTGCCAACAATAATGTCATAGGCATCTTTTGTATTATTACAATACTTATGAAAATCTTGCTCAAATACATTTAAATTTTTTGCCTGGATCTTTTTTATTTTATTTGCTTCTTCTGTTTCGATTTCAATTGCAGTAACTGAATTATATTGATATTTCCCATCGACTATAGATTCAATGAAAACACCATCCCCAGCACTAGGTTCTAATATATCACAGTGTTTATTGCCATTAAAAGCCCATCTGAGAATAAAATCAGATATTGTTTTGGGTGAATAAAATCCACCTCTTAATTTTTGTTTTGTCGCATTCTTAATTAGCTGCATAAAAATCCCTTACATTTGAAATTTCATCAAATTCCTCTTGTGTCATACCATACAATGATAATAGTTCATTATCAAGCATTTGTTTAGTTCTTTTAAACTCATTCTCAAGTGCTTCATGTCGTCTATGGTTTTCTTTATTTAAAATCATTTTTTCATTAATTTCTATCAATTTTTCTTGATATAAAGAAATATTATTGTGCAATAATTTTTCTTGACTGTTTCCAAAATCAATTGTTTTTATAGGAAGTTTTTTTAAAACTTTTGTTCCCCTCGCTGTATAATTACCTCTAAAAATTTCTCCATTAAATATTGCTGACAATTCTAGTTGTTTAGAATTTAGTATTGCTTGTAAATAATATATCGAATATTGTGAATCTTTGGGAAGAACTATCATGCAATATCCTGCAGTTCCTCCGGAAGATATAAATGTTTTCGATTCATCAATAGCATATTTATTGCCTTTGGACATTATGCCAACAACAATTTTTTTATCAATGTTTCCCATTTGTAATGCTTGTTGGCGACCATACCGATACCATTCATTTTCTGTAGTTATCGCTGGCTTAATATTTCTCTTGCCACCTTTTGCTGAATAAATAAATTTCTCCTTGTTTTTCGTAAAATATTTATAACATTCAGTATATTTATCCTCTAGTTCATCGATTTTAATAAATTTGACTTGTTTGTTTTCTAATTTATAGGGATATATTACAAAACTATTTGGTACAAATCTTTTATATGTACTTAAACTATCATCGGATTCTGTACTAGGTGTTTCATAATATGGTCTTACCACTTCTTTTTCTACTTGGTATTCTTTTCCATCTTTATCAAAATAATAATATTTTTCATCGGATTTTTTTGCTTTAAAAACATAATAATCATTGCGACTTGTTTGGATTCCATTTGAAATATTATCTGCTCCCACTAAATCTTGTAGACAAGTAGTATTTTGAACAATTTTGTTATAAATCAATTCCAAATATCTGGGAAACATTATCCAACCATCATCTGATAAATTGTCTATATCGATTTCATTAGAATATTTATCATAGTCATAATTTCGTAATAACCAGTCTTTTAAATTATTTACTTCAGAATAGTGAATTTGTTTATTCTTTTGCTCTGTTAATATTAATATATTTGTATATGTCGTTTTATCCTTAAAAACTTGATTTGCACCAAAAGATAAAATCTCGTTGATGCATTTATTTTCTTTTAATAGTTTTCTTAATTCTAATCCGGCTCCAACCTTCATAAATTTATTTGGTAAAATATAACCAATTACTCCATTTTTATTAAGCAATTGTAGACTTCGTTCAACAAAAAGAAAGTATTTATCATATTGTTTATATGCTGATTTATATTTCTCCTCATATATTGGTTTTTCTAATGGAGTTAATGTATTTATATCTTCTGTTTTCATATAGGGCGGATTGCCAATGATTATATCAAATATTTTAGTTCCATAGTCGAAAGCATTGATAGTACAAGCAATGTCATTATTATTAACCATATCATTTGATATTAAGGAATTTCCCCAAAAGATATTTTCATTTAACTTTGGTAATACTTGTCTTTTGGGAAGTGATTCTGTGTTTTCATCTTCTAATAGTTTTAGTAGTAAACCAAATTCAGTTGTTTTTACAGCATTATAATCCTTATCGACACCATAAAAACATTTTGTTAACAAATCTTTTTTTATTTCGTATTTTAACTTATATGTTCCAACACCAGTTGATAATAGTTTTGATGTATCGTGAATTTTATAATAATCAATAAGATAATCATTTAAGTATTGGAAACTTTCTAATAAAAAGGCTCCTGAACCACAAGCTATATCTGCAATTTTAATTTTAAAAACATCATTTCCATTATTTTCAATATAAGGTTTAATGGTTTTGTTTATTATCTCCCGTATTATAAAACTGGGGGTTGTAACAATATCTCGGTCAATATTTTCCGGCTTTCTACCTAATTCAACTACACCATTTTTAATATAAAGCTTATCTTGAAGCATGATTTCATAAATATTTCCTAGAATTTCAGATGATAATACTGAAAAAGAATAGGAACTATTTGGGTAATATAAATCTGAAATAATCTGCCAAAAAATATTAGATTTTTTAGATAAAAACTCATTTATATACGGAAGCTCAAATATACCTGAATTGTAATAATTGTCAGCGTTTTGTAATTTTTCAATTAATTTATTGCTATTTTCATTTGAATCTTTAATATTAAGTAATGACTGATATTGCTCAATATTCCTATCTTCACAGACTCTCAAAAATACAATACTATTTATGTATGCCTGAATGACATCATTTAATTGTGTTTCGTCAATATTATCTTTAATCTCAAATAAAGCCTGACCTAATAAAGTTCTCCATTTATTGATTTGATCTAAAAATAAATTATCTATACTGTATGTTTGAATTTGATTTTCTATGCTTCCCCAATGTTTATCAAAAGAACCATTATATACAGCTTCTTTTCCAAGTATACTTTTAATTTCTTCAAATTTTTCTTCATATTCAGTATAATGATACTTTTTTACACAATATGTATTATGATTATCTTGTTCTTTTACCGGAGCAGAGCAGTCATAAATAATTAAATATTCAAAGTTTGAAAGGACAGAAATCTTCAATTTCGCAGTAAAGCCATATCTCCTAACTTGAAATGCTGGTTCATCTACAGATTCAATTTTTACATGTGGTTTTTTAGCTTCAAGAAAAAATTTTCTATCATTAAATAATCTAAAAGTATAATCAGGTTTTTTAGAGGAGTTTCCAGTATGTAAACCTTCTTCAAGAATTACTTCTCTTTCGAAAGTCGATTTACCTGATGTGTTTTTTATATCCCAACCAAGTAATTCAAAAAATACATCCAGAAAATCACTTCTTAAAAGTGTCTCATTGTATCTGTCAGAAAGATAATATTCCCGATCTCTTTCATATTTTTCTACCAGTTCCCTGATTAACACGCAATTCTCCCCTATATTAATATTACAACAAGAGTACATTCATGGCAATTTGTAAATCGTTACTCTTATAAATTTATATTAGAAGATTGCTATGTCAAAAACGGACATAAATTATATTTTGGCAATATACCAATCAAAACAGGCATGGTGATTGAAATTCCATTGCAGGTCAAAATAAAAATCGCCTTCATCGACATTTTTTATTTTGAAATATGGTTTTGCCAGTTCTGTTTGTTTATAACTTTCAAATGCAGCTTTAATCTCTTTTGCAAAGCGAGTTTTAAATTCAGGTAATGTAATATTCAAAGTTTCTCGGGTTCTTTTATTTTTCAAAATCATCTTCAAACCCTCTTATATTATCAAGCTCAATGTTATATCGCTTGCCGGTTTTATCAACGCAGGTTGCAAAATCTACCGTTTTATCGGCAAATTTGTTTTGCCAAATGCAAATCAGCAAACCGATTTCTTGCGTTTTTAAATTCAAAATCTTTGTCCCGTATAATTGATAATCTTTTTCAACCATATTGTGCTCCTTTCGGTCATGAACATTAATCGATTACAACAAGCATTAAATCAAGCAAATGTGTTGCTATGTAAAGATTTGAATGCTTTTTTATATCTTTTAAGCTAATGTGTTTCCTGATATAAGGAGGATTTATGAAAGAAGTTAGCGGATATAATATCAGCGAGCAAGAGTTCAAGAAAATAAGTAAATGGGCAGAAGATATATATAATATCGCTGTTATTATCGACTATTTTGTCTGTAATCAGCTGGAGATTGAGGAGTGTTACAATCTTGCTCCGGTAGTTAAAAATTTAAGAAATAATGCAGATTTATTAAACGCATTTTTTATTGATGTAGAGGGGAATAAAAATTAATTCTTCAATCTCATTTCAAACGTTGTTCAAAAAGTGTTCAACAGGCTCGTTATTAAATTTAAAATCATATTTGGATAAATTGGTGCTTTATAAAAATAAAACCCCGAAAAACGGGGTTTAAACAATTATAAAATTAATGTTGATATTCGCTTAGCCTAACCCTAGCTACATAATATTTTGGCACGTTATATTTTTTCAGAACTCTTGCAGTATGTGCTTGAACAATTTCGTAATTGTCATTATAAAATAATGCATTTGAGGATTTTGAAAAGCTAGGCAAACATTTGATATTTTCCAGAGTAAAACAAGTATCGTGATATCCATCCCCATCACGCAAATCTTCAAGGACTATAAAATCGCATATTAGTTCTGACAATTTTGGTGCAATTTTCATATATTCACACGCAACTTTTCTGAGCAATGTTTCTATATATTCCTGATAAGCTATATTTGTACTTTGCCTTGCATTAATAACTTGATCATGAATTTCTTTAATTTTTGCTTCAACACCAGATATTGTATCTTTATTTATATCGATTTCATCCTCAAGACCAATTTAAAATAATGATTTTATTTTTAAATAAAAAACAATCCAATCCTCTTGAATAATATAAAAAATATATTCTTGAATTTTTTGGAATATTTAAAATTGTTTTAATCATTTCCATTTGCTTAAAAACATATTTTGTAAGGTATGTATCTTTTGATTTTCTGATTTTATCAAGTTGTTTCATATTTGCTCCTTTATATTTTTCATTATAAAATGCAACTATGTCATTTTAGGTCATAATGAACTTTGTATCTGTATTAATTCCATTGTCCATTTATTATGTTGTTCTAACCAAAATTGTTCTGAAATTATACCGTCAAGTTTATCCAGATAAATTTTACTTAATCTTTCTTTTAATGTTTCTTTTTGCTTATTTAGGCTGAATATTCTTTCTTTTGCATATTCTTGTTCATCTGCAAAACTTTCTTTTAAACCTTGTATAATCCATTGTTTTTGTTATTGGGCAAGGCTTGTATTTGGCTTACAGACTTGGTAAATTTGAAGAAAAACTTACAAATATTGATTAAAAACAGGATGAATATAACAATATTATTTATAGAACATTTGTACTTGAAGGCAACAGTAAAGTACAGGGTGAGCAAATAAAAGTTATTAATCACAGAATAGAGGATTTAGAACATGAATTTAAGTAAAAACGGTATAGAGTTAATAAAAACTTATTAGGTGTGCAGACTCAAGGCCTACAAATGCCCTGCCGGAGTATGGACTGTTGGTTATGGCCATACTGGTAATGTCCGTCCGGATGATATAATCACGCAAGATGAGGCGGAAGAACTTTTAAAGCGTGATTTAAAAGTTCATGAGGATAATGTAAAGCGCTTGGTAAAAGTGTGGTAAAAAATAAAAATATCTTTTCGGATTATTACACGCTATTACATTTTAAACCCTTAAAACCCACTATATAAAAGAAAAAGTTTGCCAAAGTCTATTGGCAAACATTAAATAAACACGAGGATATTAAGAGAGAGAGTATAAAAAATTTGTTTATAAATTTAATCAGCCTCGTTAGATTAAATTTATTTTAAGATTTCAATAATTAGTTGTTGCTTAAAACTAATTTTAATGTAGCCATATTTTTAATAGACAACATTTTGTGTTTGTTTTGTTGAGAATTTGAAATTTCGAAAATTCTGCACATTCTGCGGATTTCTTCAGCTTCAGCAAAAGTATTAACTCTATAAACATTGTTGATAGGATCTGTAACAACTGACATTATAGTGTTTAATTCTTGTTCTTTCATCTGAAAAATCCTCTCTTGAAATCTCTTACTCTTTTATAAAGTATTTTTGTTTCAAAAAATTGCTTTTTTGATTTTATTTTTGTTAAGCTTTTGTAACAAAAGGCTATATTATATATATAATGAGCTTTTTAGAGTTGTCAAAAAAAGCCTGAATTGCATGTTATACATGTAATTCAGGCTTAATAAAATTTTTAAAAGGCATGCCTTTATATTATTTGCATGTAACTACGTTTTGATAGAACAAATTGTTCGGACAAGTCCTGTAGTCCATGTTATCGTATTGAACAAGCCAATTTAGATAATTTTCCGCACCCGGTTTTGTAGATGTAGTGAAACTACCTGCATCTGAACAAGACCAAGCTCTCAATTCAAGTGGATTTGTACCTACTGTAGGAATTAAAATACTTGCTTTAAAAATATCATATCCAACGGTATTCATACCTTTTTTAGGACCGTCAATATCAAATAAAATATTCATGCAAGTAGTCGAATTTGCCACTGCGCAATAAGAAGAACCGTCAGCAAGTCCTGTCGCAACATTCGCACAATCACCTGCAGAAGACCAATATGATGTACCAGTACCTTTTATTTTCATTGATGAATTCATTTTGCCAACAGTATTTGCTGCGCCCCAAGTGTCTGGAGAACCGCTGTGTTTTATTGCCATTCTATCAACTGCTGCAGATAAATCTGAATAAACTTTTTTTGCTTTTGAAACATTTACACGCTCATCAGCGTTATTGTTAAGATTTGGAAGTGTTAATGATGCTACAACACCAATAATACCTATAACCAAAAGAATTTCTGCCATTGTAAATGCTGATTTTTTTATTAAGTTAAACATAATACCTACACTTTCTATTTACAAGTTCTTTTTGTAGCCCAACTTAAGCTTGAAGCACATTTCAAATAATCTCTATTACCGGCTTTTATAATCCAGGCTGTATTCGTAGCATTGGCAACTGCGGTTGGACCTGAATTGGAATCTCCTTCTGGTACAATTCCTTGCTCAAAGCACACTAAAAATCTGAAAATATCGTAGCCGTTTGAATTTTCACCTTTTCTTGTACCGTTAATATCGACCGTAATTGTTCCCATTGAACCCATACAAGAATTGTTATTTGATGATGTTGCCAAATGACTTATTATATCTGACATTTTATCCATTGCAACTGTAACCTGCGAACCATCTTTCATTATGAAATTCGCATTGTCAATGTTTGTGGTAGTCCCTAATTTTTCCATTAATTTATTGTGAAATGAAGTTGTCATAGTTGTTGCATCTGAATTACTTGAAACATCAGTCCATTCTGGTGGCTTTCCATATTCTGTAACAAGTTCCGTATAAGCCGTTTCAATTTCGGGATAAATTTTTCTGATAGCAGAAACAGAATTTTTTTCATCCAAACCTGTTGTCATTGTTGGCAATGCTAAAGCTGCTGTTACACCTATTACCGCAATTACCATCAAAACTTCTGCCATTGTGAATGCTTTAAAATGTTTAAACATTTTCTTAACCTCAATGCTCTTATTAATGCAATTGTACGTCTTTTGGCATTCCTTGTCAAATAAACTTAAACAAATGTAACCTTTTTGATTTTTTTCCAGTTTAATTATAGAATTTTTTAGGGAGAAAATTATGAGAATAAAAATATCAGCAGTTATATTAACATTACTATTTACAGTAAACATAGCGTTTGCAGGAATTTTAAAATCTAATGCGGAAACAAAAAGAATTCCTGCAGGAACAAAGTTTACAATAAAATTACTTAATCCGATAAGTACAAAAACGAGCAAAGACGGTGATTTTTTCAGCGCAGTACTTGTAGATGACGAAAAAACACCAACAAATGTTATTTTACCCGCAGGTTCAATGATTAGGGGCAGTATAAAAAAAGTTTCGCCAAGTAAAAGATTTTCAAGAGGCGGAGTTGTTTATGTTGACTTTGACCATATTGTAACACCAAATGGCAGACAATTACCGCTTGATATGATAATTTCAGGAAAAATCAACATGAATTTTAACGGTGGTTTATATTTGAATAAGGGATATGGCGAAGCTTTAGGTGAAAATTGGAATAAAACAATTGAAATAACAACAAACGCAACAGAGTACGGTATGGATATTGGTGAAGATATTTTAGGCGGGGCGGCAAGAATACTCACAGTTCCTGTTTGTGCATTTGGCGGTGCAATAGGCGGCGGTGCATATTGGATTGGCGATAGTGTTGCCGATATGTTCAGAAAAGGTCAAGACGTAGAATTTAACCAAGATGAAACCCTTACGGTAATTCTTACACAACCAATTGATGTTCCTTTAAATTAAAATATTTCAAGAACTTTGATAATTAAATAAAACAAGTGGACATCACCAAACCTCATTCATTTGACGGTTCTTACGTCAGGAAAGGGGTGATGCAGCAACAATTCCAATTACACCCATTACTATAAGTGTTTCTGCTAATGTAAATGCCCAAAATTTTTTCATATTTTAATACTCCTTTTTGTATTCAAAATTATAATAACATTACTAATACAAAATGTAAATACTATATATAATAAATAATTAAATATATATAAAATATTACTCTTTACATACAATAAAAGCATGGAAAAATTTAGACCAATAAAACCGGAAAAAACTATTATAAGTATCAGACTTGATACGGACGTATTAAAGGATATTGATAATATTTCTCAAAAAACAGACATAAGCCGTAATGAACTTATCGTTCAATGTATTAATTTTGCACTTAAAAATTTTAAAGAGTAATTAAGCTCTTGGATGTGCCTGTTCAAATACGTCTTGCAAATGTTTTGTAGATACGTGAGTGTAAATTTGAGTATTAGAAATACTTGCATGACCTAAAAGTTCTTGCACTATCCTTAAATCTGCTCCGTTTTCAATTAATCTTGTTGCAAAACTATGTCTGAACATGTGAGGAGTTACATGTTTGGGAAGTTCTATATGTTCAACAACATCATTTATAACATTTCTGATAGTTTTATTTTGAAGTCTGTATCCTGTATTATTTATAAATACCGGCGTTTTGTCAGTTATTGGTTCAAGCTTAAATCCTTTTGCTATTAATGGTCTTGCTGTTTCAATGTAGCGCTGCAAATATGTTTTAGCTCTGTCAGAAACAAGTACTATCCTCTCTTTTGCACCTTTACCAAATACGGTGATTTCATTATTTTCCAAGTTCAAATCACCAAAATTAAGCCCGCTAAGTTCCGAAACACGCATGCCTGTTGCCCATAAAAGTTCTAAAATTGCCCTGTTTCTATAACCTGCCGGAGTTTCTATTTTTATATTTGATAAAATTTTTTCTATTTCAGCCGTAGTTAAAAATTTTGGCAATGATTTTGGACGTTTCGGAGCTGTCAAATTTACCGTCGGATTGGTATCAATGAGTCTTTCTCTGTATAAGTATTTATAAAAGGTTCTTATTGAAGCTATTTTTCGTGCAAGAGTTGTCTTTTTGTAATCAAATTTTTGTATAAAGTAAAGATAATCACGAACTTTTTGAAATGTTACCGTTAAACAAGAATCATTGTCCAGCCACAATAAGTAGCTCATAACATCGGAATAATAAGCTTTTGCCGTATGCTTAGAAAAGTTCTTTTCTATCAAAAGATATGTATTAAAATCTTCAAGAAAATTTTTTGAGTCCTTGTTAAGTCCCATAATTATTCCTACTTACGCACGATTTTTTTTTATAAGTGCTATTATACAATATTTTTGAATAAATTATAAATAATTTACAAAATTGAGGATAAAAAATGAGATTAAGCAAAAAATTAATTGCCGCAGCTACTGTGTCATGCATGCTATCAATGAGTGTTTATGCAGCTCCTGCAGCGAAAAAAAATGTAAAACCTAAACAAAGCAATGTTATATCTGTAAAAATAAGCAAGGGTTATAATCAAATTGATAAATTGATAGAAGATGAAAATTTTGCTCAAGCTGACAAATTGCTTAATGACATGCTGAAATCAAATCCTAACGATATTACAGCAAGGGCATTATATATTATTTCCGCTGCGAAACAAGATAAATTAGATGTCGCACAAGAACAGCTTGATAAATATTTGCCAAAATATAATTCAAACCCTAATCTACACTACGCACAAGGTGTTGTTTATATAAAACGTCAAGCATCATCGGATATGGATTATAGAAATAACTCAGAACAACTTATTAAAGATGCAATAAAAGAATTTAATTCAGCAATAAAAAATGATTCTAAACATTACCCATCATACAATGCTTTGGGTGTAATTGCCTTAAATACAGGTAATTTACCAAAAGCTAGGGAATTTTTTGGAAAAGCCCTTGATGCTGATAAAAATTATTCAACAGCAGTTGATAATTTAGGAACGGTTGATTATTTAGAAGGTGATTATGATTTGGCACAAAAGAAATTTTTAAAAGCTATTTCAATGAATCCAAACAGTTCAACAGCTTATTTTCACCTTGCACAAGTGTATGATAAAAAGTCTTTATATTCAAAAAGTTTAGATGCAATAGACCATTCTTTAAGACTAAAACCTAAATCTTCAGTTGCATATAATTTAAAGGGTGAAATTTTAAAAAAACAAGGTAATGAGGCAGCAGCAATAGAAGCATTTAAAAAATCTATTGCCGTAAAACCTGAAAATACAAAACCTTACATAAATCTTGCAAAAATATACGAAAAACGTTTCGATAATGAACTAGCGATTGCAAATTTAAAAACTGCATTGTCGGTTAATCCGTCATTAAACCAAGTAAAACTCTATATAGCTGATTTATCACTTTTAAAAGGGGATAATAAAGAAGCTTTAAAATATTATTCAAGCTTAGTAGGTGTTGATGGTTATAATATAGATGCACTTACAGGTATTGCAAATGCTTATTTTGCGGATGCAAAAGTTTCAACCTCACAAAGTGCATTGGTTAGAAATAAAGATTTAGAAATTGCTTATGATAACATTCAAAAAGCTTTATCCGCAAGTCCTAATAATTTAGAACTCTACCTTGCAAAATTAAAACTTGCAAAATTAACAAACAGAGAAAAAGAGTCTCAAGAAACTCTTGATAAAATCATTAATACCCCTGTTAGAGGACTTAACGATATGCTTGCAAGAGGTGATGCTTTTCTTGCAATGAATAAATATCAGGAAGCAAAAGATTCGTTTGAAAATTCGGTTGTATTTGCACAATCTCCTGAAGATTATCTGTTTATATCCGAAATTTTAACCTACGACAGATTTTATCCGAGTGCAAAAAATATTTTGCGTAAAGTGTTAATCAACGACCCTAATAACGAAGAAGCTTTGCATAATCTAAATTATATAATGACGATGGAAAAGCAGTCAGAGTCTTTATATAAAGATGCGAAATTCTTTAATAAAAGGAATAAAAATAAGGTTTTTGCAAGAGAATATGCGCTTAAATCACTTGATATGAACCCTACAAATTATGATGCTGCGTTATTAAGTGCAAAATTATGCGAAAAACAAAAACACTATAAAGAAGCCTCAGATGCTTATAAAGTTGTCGCAGGATTGGAACAAAAACCTCGTAAAATAAAAAAATATAACAAAAAAGCCCAAAAACTTGAAAAAAAATATAACAAAATAAACAATAAATACATGAAAAAAGAGGATAAAGAATTCAAAAAATGGCAAAGCAGCTTAACGCCAAGTTTATAATAAGTGCAGAAAAATTAAGTCAATGCCCTGATTTTAAACTTCCAGAGTTTCCATTGCTGGGACGTTCAAATGTCGGAAAATCCTCATTTATAAACTGTCTTTGCAATAATAAAAAACTTGCAAAAACCTCTAATACACCAGGTAAAACGAGATTAATAAACTTTTTTAATTTTTCGGAACAATTTATGATTGCCGATTTGCCCGGATATGGTTATGCAAAAGTTTCAAAAGAAGCTCAAGAACGCTGGCAAAGATATTTGGAGGAATATTTACTAAAACGGGAACAAATAAAATCTTTAATTCAACTTGTAGACGGCAGACACGAATTACAAAAAAACGATTTGCAAATGCGGGAATGGGTAAACGCTTATAATTTACCGATTTTTACTGTTGTAACAAAAATTGATTACGTACCTAAAAATAAAATTTTAAACGTTATAAATACGGTTAAAAAAGAATTTGGTGGTGAAGTTTTGCCATTTAGTGCAATAGACAGAAAATATTGCGATAATGTTTTAGATTATTTTACTAAGCTAATAAAATAGCCTCGTTGTACAATAGAAAATTTTTCATAACTAATTTTAAATGTAACTATGTACAATTCAGATTGGTATAACTCATTAATCACACCCGCTTTTATGCCTCCAAATTGGCTATTTGCACCTGTTTGGATAATTTTATATTTAATGATTTTTGCATCATTTTGGATATTTCTAAAATCCGAAAGTCCTATTAAAAAATCTCTTGCATTAACATTTTTTGCTGTTCAATTATTATTGAATTTTATTTGGTCAACCGTATTTTTTACAAGAATGGACATCCAAGGCGCATTAGTAATAGTTATATTTATGTGGTTGTTTATATTGTTTACAATAATTGAATTTCATAAAATCAGCAAACTGTCTGCTTATCTTTTAATTCCGTATTTTTTATGGGTAAGTTTTGCGCTTTATCTAAATACTTCTTTTTATATTTTGAATTAAATACATTAAATTGCTGAAATATTTTATTTTATCTTCATAAATAACTATTTAATATGCTATTATGGGTTCATTGAGGTAAATTAATGAAAAAAATAATAGCTTTATCAATAATATTTTTATTTGGAACTCTTGCTTTTGCAGAACCACCCAAAAATGAAATGCCGCTAAATTATTCACCAGCGACACAACCGCAACAAACAGATGAACAACAAGAAGAAAATAAAGATTCCGAAGTTGAAGTTGATGTTGAAGTTAAAGAAATCCCAACCCCGCAAATAAAATTGGAAAATCCTGATTTAACAGTAGTCGAAAAAGGTTCTCAAAAATTTTATTACGATAAACAAGGAAAATTTATTGCCAGAGATAAAAAAGTTAATGACCAAATTTTCTTTTACAATCAAAACGGACAAATGGTCGGAAAAAGTGTAAAAAGAAATTCAAATACTTATTATTACAACGGTGTAAATAAATTTATAGGCTATTGCACCGAACAAGAATGCTTTGATGAAGATTTTAAATCAATAGGAACAGTTCCTCCACTACCAAGAATAAAAACATTTGTACCAGTAATAGATAATAAATTTTTAAATTCTGAACCTCCATCAGATAAAAAAGAATAAAAAAGTCTTGACAGTAAAATGTTTTTTGTGTATATTATTCTTACGAATAGGTGCGGGCGTTTAGCTCAGTTGCCCAGTGAGGTGGAACCGAACGTAAGTTCAATTAAAGCTCTACCAACTGAAGAAAAAAAATTAATGTATGGTGCGGGCGTTTAGCTCAGTTGGTAGAGCGCTTCCCTTACAAGGAAGATGTCGGGAGTTCGAGCCTCTCAACGCCCACCATTTGAAAGAAGAAGTCGAAAAGACTTCTTTTTTTATGCAAAAAATACCGCACTGTACAGGATTTGTCGGAATATAGAGAATTTCCATTGTTTTGTATCAGGGATTTTGACATAAAATATACCGATTTTGACATGTTAAGTCGGAAGCTATTATAATTAAATTAATAGGACTAATGAATATGATTTCAAATGAATTTACAAAAAACTTTAAAGGAATCGATAGTTTCTTAAAAATAAAAATTTACCTGAATTTCAAATAAAAATAATAAAAAAGATATTATTAGCAATCGAACAAAATAAGTACATTATTTCAGCTAATTTATTACCTGGCTATGGGAAATCTATAGTAATATCTAATCTTGTAGATTTTTTATATTCCAATAAAATTATCAATAAGATTCTTATAATTTCTGAAAATAAAATTCTTTTAGACCAGCAACATCGTATATTAAACAATGTTAATCCTAATATTATGGTTGTTCAAAATATTAATCAATACAGTAGTGGAGTATTGTTGTTAACAGATACAACATTATTAAAAACAGATACTAATTTAAGTGATTTTGAATTAATAATATGCGATGACTTTTCTCAAACAAAGATTAAAAAAATTGAAAAATTTGAGTATGTGTACAATGACAAAAACTATACAATAAGTTTTAATATTGGAAATCCTGAACATTACTTTATTAATCTTTATAATATTTATAAGCTAGAACTTAACGAAACAATTCAACGAATACAATATTCAGAGATAGATTTCGTAAGAGAACTGGCAATTCCATTATTACAAAAAAAAGGATATGAGTTTAAAATAGAAGTACCTTTTGAAAATAATGGTAGGTATATTAGGGCCGATTTGGTTTCTTACAATAAAAATGGAGAAATTAATCTTGCTTGCGAAATTAAAAAATTTCGAAGCAAAAACATATCAAAAGTAATTGAAGGCAATATTATCAAACAATTATTAACATACAAAAGTATTATAAAATCTAAAAAGTACTTACTAATTGCTCTTTGTAGCATTAGTAAAGAAACAAAAGAATTTTTGTTAAATCATGGTATAGTTACTTGGGATATTTCAAATTTATTATATCTTTGTAAAAAAGATTTAAGATTGACAAAAGTATTATATAATATGGCGGATTATTCTACTATAGATATACTGCCTGAAAAGCCTAAAGAAACTATAACAAAAAATTCAAAATCTTTTAATAATGATTTTGCTAATAATAATGATAGTGGCGAAGAACATATATATAAACTTAAAAATTGCAAATATGGAAAAGAATACCAAAGTGACAAAAAATATGAGAAGATATGTTCAGATATTGTTAAATATTTATTTGAAAATGAATTTAAAAAATTTGATGAACAACATTCAACAAAAGATAATATTTTTCGAATGGATTTAATTGTATCAATAAAAGGAAATACTGATTTTTGGAAATTTTTAATTAATCATTATGATACTCGTTTTGTTGTTTTTGAATTTAAAAACTATGAGGATAAAATATCGCAAAATTTAATATATATTACTGAAAAGTACTTATATGATATCGCTCTTAGAAATGTTGCAATAATTATTTCAAGAAATGGTTTTAGCGATAATGCAAAATATGCGGCTAAAGGTTGCCTAATTGAACATGGTAAATTAATTATTGATCTTACTGACGAAGACCTTATTGCAATGATAATGGCAAAGCAAGAGGGAGATGATCCTTCCGAATATCTTTATGATAAAATTGAATCTTTTTTAATGTCAATAAGTAAATAAATTTTCATTTATGTTGAAATGATACGAAATAAGGCTTTATGACTTGAAATTGTTATAACACAGAGTTAAATTGTGAATGACAATTAAATATCAGGTCGAGAGTTCCAATCTCTCAACTCATGCTATTAAATACATGTCCACTTTTTCGGGTACAGTTCTGTTTTGTATTAGGGATTTTGACATAAAGTATCGCAAGTTTGACATATTTAGTCGGAAGTTTTCAAAAAGTTTTGGCAAAAATTTAAACGGCATTTAAATCTTCTTTTTCGTGGTCAATAAAAAATGCATTTAATAAATCTGCTTCACGATGCAAATATTTAATGACTGGAGCTAAGTTGTAACATTCCTCCTTATCCGGTTGAGTTTCTCAAAAATAATCTACAACAACTGCTGTGTTATAAATATTCTCCGACCACTTGCTCAATTGCTTAAACTCTTTTGGAGTGATATTTAATCCAACTTTTTCCATAATGACCTCCTTTAATTTGTCGTATTCATCACTCAATCAAAACAAAAAGTAAAGAGTGGATTTTCTAGTCCACTCTTTACTAAAATTTTATGCATACTAATTTATTGCGTATTACTATCGTTCAAAGTAATTTCTGTTTTCTTTAATACAGGTGTTTTCTTTAGTGATTTCTGAATTTTTTGTTCATCTGCTTTCTTGTCTTTTCCACCACCGAATGTCCAGGTGAAACCTGCTTGCAAGCCGACACCATTACGACCACCATTTGTTAAGTATGTTTGGAAGAAACCTGTAAATCTTTCGCCCCAAATTTTTCTTAAACCTACTCCGTATTTTACATAAGGTTTAACGGATAATTCAGGAAGTGTTACATCATTCGCTTTGAATTTTGTATCATCCATAATGTTCCATACCATAGCTACACTTGCGTATGGTTGCCATCCGTTTTTGAGATTACCAATAAATTTCAACTCAGGTTGTAATTGAATTGCGTTTAATGGGCTTGAGTGCATTCTTACACCTGCTGCGTTTGTATAATCAAATGTATTAACAAATGAATAACTCATTAACCAACTTGGCTGAATAATGAATTTACCGTTAGCTAGTTCCCAGTTATAACCTGTTTTTGATGCAATACCTGCCATAAGCATTGTTAAATCTTCATGACCATACATTGTGCTTGCTTCTGCTGCACTTGCACCTGCGTTTATTGTTAAGCCGGTAAAGAAGTTTCCTTTATATGCCATACCGGTTAAACCAAGTGTTCCACCATTTTGGTAAATACTTACACCGTCATAATTTTGGTGTGAGCCGTTATAACCAACGTATGCTCCCCACATGCCGTCCCAACCATGACCTAAGTCATACATTTGGGAATCTCCGCCCACGAATGTTCCATAGGCTTGGTTTTCTACTTTCGGGCCGTTTTTCAATCCGACTTTTTCAAACGTTGCATAAGGTCTGAACCAACCTTCCGCTCTTTCTTGTCTTAATAGAGTTGAATCGTATAATAAACCGCTGTCAGAAGCTGCATACTTATTCTTAAATTTCAATGCTTGTCTTTGTTGATAAGTCATAAGCATATACATATCCATATTTCTGAATGCTTCGTCATAGCTGTTTAATTGAGTTAAATATCCGCCCATTTGTGCTGCGACAGGTGATGCCATTACAGCAGGGTTAAAGTCTTTATATTTATTTCCCATACCTGCAATATTCAACATCAAACCTTCCGGTGTCATCTGAACATTGATATGTCGCCTTCTGATTGGTGTTAAACCATATTTAGCATTCAAATTAGCCATCAAGTCATTAGATGATTGTAAACTATTTAATCCGATGGATTGAGATAAATTAATTGATGTACCATTTGTACCCATTTGACTTATATCTTGAATATTTAAATCTTTTAAGAAAATACTTCCGCCTACAGGTTCGATAGGTGTAACAAAGTTATCGGATTTGTTCGATATTGCATTAACATCAACTTTTAAATTAGCTCTGTCAGCGAATGTTATATTATTAAATGTTGAATAACCTCCGTCCATTGTGCTTAATGTCGCATTAGCAGCTACTGAAATCGGGCCGGTAATATTTGAGCCGTCAAGTGCATTCAACTGACCTGCTGCTATGTTGAGTGCAGAAGATATGGTAGCATTGGGCCCTATATAAAATTCAGAACCTGCAGCGCCGTTGAGATTTAATGTTCCTGCTCCTGAAACATTGTTATCAATAACAAGAGCTCTTGAATTTGTATTAATGTTTACTTCTGCTCCTGAAGCTGCAGTAACATTTGCAAGACCTGTACCGGCCAAGTCTTTCAACAAATTACTTGTAGCAGTTTGACCTGTTGCATTAATATTAACCGCTCCGTTTGTTGCGGAAACTAAAGGTGTCTTAACAACGGAATATATATCGGTGTCACCTGTACCGGAGTTTGTTATTGATGTATTTGCAACTACATCCCCTCCTGCTATAGTTGTTGTACCTCCGCCTGTATTTTCTATTATATCTGCGACAACGGTTCCGCCTGTAATATTTGTTTCACCGTTATTTGTAATATTATCCGTATTAACACTGCCGCCATTAATAATTGTTGATGCATTTGCAGCTGTTGTGATACTCGTAACATTGACACTACCGTCTTCAATATATACATTTCCTGCATTTGCTATTGTTGTTGCCAAAATAGTACCAACATTACCAAACTCGCCTTCTGTTGTTACATTAATATTTGTAGCATTGATAATAGCATTATTTAATAAGTATCCTCCTGCTTCCTCTGTTCCGTTTTGTCCGACATTTACGGTTGATTGAGTAATATTATTGCCGTTAGTTTCAACATAAGTTTCAATGTTTGTAGTACCTGTGCCATTGACTGATGATGCAAGATTCCCGTTTGTTAGGTTTAAAGTTCCTTCGTTAGTTATACCATCTTCTGCAATTAATTTACCCGCAAGTGAAGTTAAACTTGACGTACTATCTATGGCTATTGATTTTTGACTAATTATATTGCGTGATAAATTTGTTACATCACCATTAATATTTGTAGTACCTGTACCATTAACAGATGATGCAAGCTCACCGCCTGTAAGATTTAAAGTTCCTTCGTTAGTTATTCCGTCATCTGCGGTAACTTTATCTGCATCAGTTGTTAAACTTGCAGTATCAGCAATAGTTACAGATTTTTGTGCAATTGTTTTATCTGATGTATTTGTTACATCCCCTACAATATTTGTAACGCTCTGTTTAGTATCTAATTGTGATTCAAAAATATTTGATGCTAAATCGCCGTCGCCGAGATTTAATCTACCCCAGTTATCTACTCCATCTTTGGCAGACAATTTATCCGCATCAATATTTAATTCTGAATCCGGAAGAATATTTACGGCTTTTTGATTTATACTGCCGATAGTAGAAGTTCCGCCTACAATATTAGTTGAACCCGTAGGCTCGGTGGTGTTATCAGCTATTGTATTAATAATGTTTTTACCGTCTAAGTTTAATTTTCCGGCGTTTAAAACATCTGTTGTATTTCCGCTCATTTTTATATTTTCAAGATGAACTTCTCCGCCTGCCAAATTATCAATAGCAGTTTTAAATCCGCTGATGTTAGTTTCAGGATTGCCTAATGAGTTAAGCTTACCATATAATGATAATGTCTCTTCTCCGTCTGCTAAATGAATACCGTCAGTTGATTTATCCCCTGAGGTACTCAAAATATCGGCCCCGTTTGTTGTAACTGCCAAATGCACTCCGTTCAATACCAAATCGTCAATGTTTTCATCTATGCCTGCACCTGTTCCGTCTACACCCATTGCGTATAACTTGGTACTTACATATGAAGTAATTGCTTTTTCTAAAGTTGGAGTAGTACTTGAAACAGTCAACCAACCGCTGGCGTATGTTAACATTACGGAACTGAAAGTTTTATCTATATTTGTAATGGTTGTACCTGTAAAATCCATATTTGCTATTGCATAAGCACCTCTTGCAACCTCTACAGACATTGATGTTATTGTTGAAGACAGAGTAACAGGTTCTGTACTATCGTCTTTTGACATTTTAATGTCGTTTACATGTATTTTACCGTCACCTGTTAGTGAATTAGCACTGATAATATCCGCATATTCGTTTATAATAGCAGGATCATCCGTATCTGTTACAAAATGCATATCAATTGCAACATTCAAGTTTTTAGTATCATCACCTGTTCCTGTTTGAATATCACCGAGCTTAATTTCACTTGCTTTGTTATCCTGAAGATTTAATGTACCGTCGCCTGAAATAAGTCCCATTGATGAAATATCAATAACACCGTCTTCGACATTTTTTGTTACATCTAATATACCGCTTGTGAGTTTAACGTCGTTATTGGTAATTGTGTAACCGTTAAGGTCAACTGTAACCTTATCTGAGGCTGCAATTTCAACAATACCGTTACTTGAAGTGGTTGAACCTTTAATATTTTGATTGATTGAACCGTTAGTTGTATTGTTAAATACTAAAGTGCCGTCGTTAACAATATCACTTGATATATGTAAATTACTTGAATCGGTTTTAAATTCACCGCTTTTTATTGTTAATGAATTTTGTACAAAACTTCCGTTATTATTGAATTCTAATGTACTTCCTTTGTCATCAAGTATAAAATCACCTTTCAAACCCAAAGTGCTGTCATAGGTAATAGTACCGTTATTTGTTCCGCTGGTGACGGTTACAACTCCGTTATTTTCCAATACACCATTATTAAGTGTCAGAGAACCCGTATTGACGCTATTGCCGAATAATATATTACCGAGGCTATCTTCAGTATCGTTAATTACAATATTATAATAACTGCCGTCAACTTTGTCGCCGATTGATACGGCATGTGTGCTGTCTTTTGAATTTAGCGTCAGAGTGATAGGATTTTCTGCCGTTCCTTCCATATAAATAGCATTTGTAGTTATAATATCACCACCGACTTCCTTATAATTGCCTGCAAATTGAACTTCATTGTTTATTGCATTAACAGTAACATTCCCTTTAGAATATATTGCACCGCCTAAGCCTGATATCTTGTTATCCATAAAGTTTGAATCAGTAAGGGTTAATTGACCTCTTGAATATATAATACCGCCATTAGTTGCCTCATTATTCTTAATTGTTGAATTATTAATATTAATCTCAGCACCATAGTCATCATAAATAAATGAACCGTTTGAACCTTTAAAGTTTATAACTTCTGCATCGTTAACGGTTAAAATTTGATCGCCTGCCGTTGTTACAAAACCGCTGTGATAAGTATCGTTCTTTTTACCGTTTATTGCATAATTGTTCATATTAACAACCAAAGTGGCATTGTCATGACCAATATTCCCGATATTATCGTTTACGATTTCATCATCCGGCGCATTAAATACTCTTGACTCAGGTTCAGTTAAATTTGTAACCTCTTTAAGAGACAAGCCCCTTTGGAAATTCAATATACCTGTAGTCGGAATATAGCTTAAAACCCAGTTTTTAAAGCCTTCGCCCGTAATCTTTAAATTGCTGCCGAGCGAAATTTTCCCTTTTGTCTGCTCACCTGCAATTAAAATATTTTTCGTGGATTCATCATATGTGCCGCCACCTGTAATAATCTTTATGGAATCAATAACAATACTTCCGCTGCCGGATACACGGTCAACACTATCATCATAAATTACAAGTTTATCCCCTTTCTGTTCGGCAAGATTCACGTCAATTAGGGAATGTAATGTACCGTCTAAAACTATAGCAGACCCTAGACAAACATCTTCAATATGATTGTTTTGCGAATCTATATATGTATTATTTTTATAAGTTACATTCGCAGAGGAAAATCCTTTACCGTAGGTGGATGGGTTTCTGTCGTTTTGAACAAGTTTTATTATACCTTGTTCTATAAGAACATCACCCTTTACGCCCTTATTATCTTCCCCCAGAGCCAGAGTTCCGGCGCCTGTTTTTTTCCAGTCCCAACCTGCACCGTCGTTACCGGCAAGGCTGTCATACATCCATATAGTTCTGCCGTCTTTTACGTTAAACTCTACATAATCATTATTAAATATAGCGTTTGATACTCCGTCAAGAATAGATGTAATATTTCCCTGATCATCTCTTTGAACGTCATGTACGAATTGCATGTTGCCACTAAAAATAGTGTCAGTGTTATCCTCGGTTGTAATAATTAAATCGCCGTCATCATGATATATTGCACCGCCCAGATGGTATGCATAGTTGTTTTTAAAACTGGCACTAATTCTTGTCGGTAAGCTACTATGAAGATTCTCCCAAATCGCACCGCCTTGACCTTGTGAACTGTTGCCCTCGAAATATCCCGAAATTTCTGCTATTGCACCCATATTATTCCAAATCGCACCGCCTTTGTCTTTCCAGGGATCATCATCCTTATAAGGTTGATATAAGCCATATACCCAATTATTTTTAAAATTACCTTTTATTACTGCTATAAAGGGAATGCGGTGTTCAAAACCACGATGATCGTTGGCAATAGCACCACCTGCATAAAAAGCCCTATTTCCTATAAAATCGGCATTAATATATTTTATAGTTCCGGCATTATCGACATTGGCATGATTTTGAATTGCACCGCCTGTGAAATATGTTGCCTTATTATTTGTAAATTTTCCTGATATTGAATCTATTGTTCCTCTATTATAAATTGCACCGCCTTTACCGCCACATTCATGGGCAGAATCTTCCTCATGTATGTACCCATAATATTCATCAGGTTCTGCGATGTTACCCTCAAAAGTACCTGTAATTGAACCTATATGTGCTTTTTGGAAATTAAAAATTGCACCGCCATTCACGAGAGTTGAGTTTCTATAAAAATCTGCGTTAATTGATGTTATGTTACCGGTGTTGAGAATTGCACCGCCATCAGCATCCAGACAAAATTGCTTTTTAGTCTGTGTTGAGTTTTCTGTAAAAGTACCTGTAATTGAACCTATACGACCGTCATCATCATTATAAATTGCACCGCCTCCATAGGCTACATGATTGCTATAGCCGTCTCTCATTAAGTCAACGTTTCCCTTAAAATCACCATGAATAGAGCCTATTGTACCATCATTCCAAATTGCACCGCCTCTTGATCTCTCCCCCATTACTGTATTATTTATAAAATCCGCATCAATAGAAGTTATTTTCCCATGGTTATAAACGGCTCCGCCTTGGTTTTTCCAAGAAGAGGGATCTGTACCGTCATGAGGACCTTTATTACTATCCAATACCCAGTTATGTTCAAAACTCCCTTTAATTGTGCCTATTGTACCTTCATTATGAATCGCACCGCCTTGATCGTTTCTTAATTGATTTCCCCAAAAAGTGGCGTTTATTTCATTAATTGTTGCACCGCTTTTATTATAAATCGCACCGCCGTCATCACCTGAAGTGTTACTCTGAAACCTTCCGGAGATTGAAGATATTGTGCCTTTGTTATAAATTGCACCGCCATCGTCTTCTGCCCTGTTACCGATAAAATTTCCGGTAATTGTAGTTATTGTACCTTTGTTATAAATCGCACCGCCGTTATCAGTGGCTCCGTTATTGTTAAAATCTGCAGATATTTCAGATATTGTGCCTTCATTCCATATTGCACCGGCATCATCATCTGCATGGTCATCATTGAATTGAGAACCTGTAATTTTTAACTTACCTTCATTATATATAGCGCCGCCCTCAGAGGAATTTTTGGCATTTTTTATAATGGCATTTCTAATAGTCATAGATTTATCACTACCAATAGAAACACCTCTTTTTTTATTCAAATCAATGGTATGATTATCCCCCCTAAGAACAAAAACCTTGACTTTCAAATCCCCCAAAGATTTTTTGCCGGCAGGTAATGTATAATCACTATTTAATGTATATAGTCCTGCACTCGCAGCAGTGTTAATCGCATCCCATAAATCATCCGCACACGCAGGATTTATTGATGCTGATAAACCTAAACCCACTATTGTCGCCGCTAATAATAAATTCCTTTTTCCGCTTTTCTCTCTCATCACTTCTATATTCTCACTATTTTTTATTTTCTTAGTACCCGAAATATGCGTTTCTTAAACATTTTAACTCGGATCGTTATTTTAGAGTATTGTTAAAGATTCACACTTTTCCAAGTAAAATTCTACCATATTTTTGCTGTAATGCAATAAAAATAGGTTATATGATGGATAAGACAAACTAAATACAACAATAATTCACATCGAAGACATGAATAATATATCTTTCAAAATCTTGGTTGTAGCGTTCTCCGGTTATGAGTTTTGAAATGTAGCTTTCGGTCAAATTTAATCTTTTAGCAAGCATTTTTTGCGGCATATTTTTCTGCAGCATTTTGAAACGTATCATTCTTTCTCTGCGGTACAGAAAATGGCTTCCGCCATCTTTCATATTATTAGGACTTTTTGACATTTTTTGTTCAAGTAATTCAATCTGTTTTCTTAATTCTGCTTGATTGCTCGCGTTAAACGTGTCTACGCTTCGCTTCGCACTCTGCTCGCAATTCGCTTTACGCATAAAAACTCCTTAAATTTAGTTGGGGTAGGTATTGGGTACACACATTTTAACTCGTTTTGCGAAAACATCAAGTCCTGATTTACTTCCAACTATTCTTGCTTCGTTCGCGTTAAACGGGTACGCCTTACGGCTTTCACCCTCTGCTCACTCGCGCTGTGTCGAAATGATACAAAAGGGGTAAATATTAGTCGGAAACAGTTCCAATCTTCCAAGTTCAGAGTCATTAATGATGGTATGAATGATGAAAAATATATTACAATCAAAGAATTAGCAGATCTCAAAGGTGTAAGCACCCGAGCAATCAGGCTATCAAAGGATAAATATATTACCAGTGAAATAACTGTCAAAGGCGGAAAGAGTTTTGAGATTCTATTATCAAGTATTGAGCCGGAACTTCAGGAAAAATATTATTCTAAAATTGTTCCGACTTATGAAACTAAACAACTTCCTGCACTAACAGATTTTCATAAACCTGATAAAGCAAAAATTATTGCACTTGCTCGGTTGGATTTATTAAATCTATGGAAAAACGAACGCAAAAATAAGCAGAATAAAACACAGTTTGATAACGATTTTTTAGGTGCATACAACGCACAAGTTTTGTATCCGGAGATTTATGCAAAACTTGGGAAAGTATCAATCGGTACACTCCAAAGGTGGAAACGGATTTTAGGAAATAGCAATAATTATGAGCTTTTAGTCCCGAATTATCATTACGAAGATTATTCCAGAACCTGTTTAACAGAACACGAAAAGCAGATATTTTTGAAACTGCTTTTGCACCCAAATAAATTCAGTATCGGAAAAGCTATATCTTTAACTCAATATGTTTTAAAAACTCAGGGAGCTGAATATATCCCTGCACCACCGACATTTAGAAGATTTGCCAACTGGTATAAAGCAACTTATTTTGACAAGTGGACTTTATTGCGTGACGGAGAAAAAGCATTAAAAGAAGATGTTATTCCGCATATAAAAAGGGATATTTCAAAAATTGAAGTCGGAGAAGTCTTAGTCGCAGACGGGAAAAGGTTAAATTTCCAAGTAATAAATCCGTTTACGGGAAAACCCTGCAGAGCGACATTAATAGGATTCTTGGATTGGAAATCAACAGCATTAGTCGGGTATGAAATTATGGTAGAAGAAAATACACAAAACATAGCATCAGCTCTTCGTAATGCCATTTTAAATTTAGGGAAAATTCCAAAGTTTGCGTATTTAGATAACGGCAGAGCCTTTAGGGGTAAATATTTTAGGGGTAAATATAAGAATGGATTTGAGCAATATGGGATTAAAGGTGTATATGAAAAACTCGGTATAACAACAGTTCTTGCAAATCCGTATAACGCAAGAGCCAAAGTAATTGAGAGATTTTTCTTGGAAATGCAGGAAAGTTTTGAAAAACTTCTACCGAGCTATATCGGTACAAATATTGAAAACAAACCGGCAAGATTAAGAAGAAACGAAAATTTCCACTCTGAAATTCATCAGGAATTCGTACCGACCATTCAGCAAACAATTCAGATGATAAACAGTTGGCTTGAGTATAAAAATTCTTTGCCTTGTCCGAATTGTAAAACAAAAACTATTCAGAAAATGCTTGAGAGTCTTGAAAAACAAGAAATAAACCCAAGAGAACTCGATGATTTGATGTTAGCACAAGAAGTCAAAACTATAACAAGTCAGGGAATAAGATTTTTGAAATCGGACTATTATAACGATGCACTATATGGGTTAAGGCAGAAAGTGGTAATAAAATACAGCCTTTTTGATTTGAGTTACATAAATGTTTATACAATAACAGGTAAGTTTTTATGCCGGGCAGACAGGATTACGCTTACGCATCCACTTGCTCATTATACTGGTGAAGTTAAAGATATAGAAGATTACAAGCAGAAAATCCAAAGACAAAAACAACTGAAAAACAAAACGATAAAGGCTTGTAAAGAGTTTCTGAATATTGAAGATTTGGAAATTTTGGAGTG
>Ga0256405_10003149_pt1 | contig 35094 bp, 39 predicted proteins | sample RumenRJG_02DNA_FD_189096 | JGI IMG/M metagenome (GOLD analysis project Ga0256405, IMG submission 189096) | Bovine rumen microbial communities from Lethbridge, Alberta, Canada - RJG_02 | ecosystem: Host-associated > Mammals > Digestive system > Stomach > Rumen | place: Canada: Alberta...
CATCTTCTTATGTTTTTCTGCGTGGTAAAGGTAGTAAATTATTGAAGGATAGCCTAATACAACCGATATTTTCTAATGGCGGTCATTAGAAAAATAGACATGCCAAATTTCTAATGACCGATTTGGGATAAAACGTGATTTCTAAATTAGAAGAATATGACTGATAATTTTTCTTTTTTCACCTTTTCAGTTTTTTTCGGATGCTCTTTTGAAGAATTTTCTGCTGCTGTTTTGCAGAGTTATGGCGACCTCCTGCAAAAAGGAAAGGCTTATATAAAGTTGCATGATGATATTTGTTTGGGAAAATATTTCAATCCGGAAATAGGATGCGTTCTTCAGCAATTCACATGGTGGACTTCTGATTTATATCCCAACATTGTATTTCTCTCCTCGAATCAAGGAGATGGATTATTAACTGGATGTTATTCGATTTACGACATACTGAAATGTAAATACATCAACTTTTCTGTCGCAAACAGACATTGTCCATATCCTAAGATGGCATTTAACCCAAATCGGTCATTCGAAATTTTGCCTTACATAATGTTCAGATAAGTATCCAGAGCCTAAAAATATAAGCAAAAAGTGCTAATGATTGACTCTGAATAATTAAACCAACTTACATTTTGCTACTTATTTTTTCTAATGACCGTTTTGGGTTTAAATATACTAATGCGGATGAAAAAGAAAGAGTTGTAATGACATTGAAAGAGGACAGATGGACATTCTTCCAGAAGGGCGAGCCACTTCCGTTTGAAAATATGGAATACTACAACAACCGAAGAATTAAAGACAGAATAAACTTTGACATAATCAAAGAATACATGTTGAAATTGGGAATAGATTTCTACAAAATGGATTCTTCTATCAACAATTGTACAACATTTATCAGAACAGAATGGGGAGATTAACATCTGTTTAGCCGAATTTCCGCGCTCGAACGTTGTTCGCTTGCTACCGAAAGAACGCAAGAATTCCCACCGCTGAAAAAATGTTATGTTTTGAAGTTTGCCTTTTAGAAGATTTTGAATATTTTTGCGCATCTTTTAATCCTTAACTGCGATTATTATGTATGAAAAATTTTTAATCATTGTTGATCCTCAGAACGATTTTATCGAGGGTGGCTCGCTTCCTGTCTCTGGTGCGCGCTCTGCAATGCAGCAACTTGCAGAATTTGTAAAAAGCAAATCTGCCGAGTTTTCAACCATCTTCGTGACTCAAGATTCGCATCCCGAGAACCACTGCAGTTTTTCATCAAACGGCGGAATATGGCCGGTGCATTGCGTAAAAGCCTCCTCGGGCTTCGAAGTCTTCAGGCAGTTGCAAGAGGCTCTGTCGGCTTCGGACAATGTTGAATACTGCCGCAAAGGCACGGATTCGGCAGTAGAGCAGTACAGCATATTCTCGTATAACGGCGGCCAGATAACCAACCCCGACGGACGGAAGATTATCTCCGCCATCGAGAAAGCCTCATCGCCAACGATTGTGGTGTGCGGAATTGCCGGCGACGTGTGCGTGATGAACACTCTCAACGACTTGGTTCAGATTCGCAAGTCGGCCGAAGGCATCTCTGTGGCAGCAAACTTTACGGCAAGCATCGACGGCGGCGAGAAACTAAACGCCTTCTGCAATGAAAATAATATTAGCATCATAAATCTATAAAAAGACAACCATGCAACAGATAGTTAAACACTTTACCGACAACGACCTATACACCTTTACCTGCATGTACTACATTGTGCAGTCGTACCCAAGAGCCGAGGTTGAATACACATTCTTCGACCGCAACAAGACCGTCTATCCCGACGGGTTCGACGCTCTGCTGCGCGAGCAGGTTGACATGATGAAAAACGTAGTAATAACCGATGAGGAGATTGAATTCATGCAGCAGAAATGCTACTACCTGCCAAAATGGTTCATCGACGTGTTTCTGCGCGGCTTCAGATTCAACCCAGCCGAGGTTGACATTTCAATGGACAAGGACAACCATCTGCACGTCTCAGTCAAGGGCAAATGGTATTCGGCAATCATCTGGGAGATGCCTATACTTAGTTGCGTGAGCGAGCTGATGCACATTCTGAACGGCGACACAAAGATATACGACGAGCAGACCGAGCGCGAATACATCAGAAAGAAATCTGAAGAGATTTTCTCTTCATCGCTCGTAATTGGCGACATGGGAACGCGCCGCCGCTTCTCGTTCGAGCATCAGAAGGTGGTGCTCGAGGAGATGAGCCGCGTGTACAAGGAGAAACAGTGGAGCGGCATCTTCACCGGAACATCAAACGTATGGTTTGCCATGAAACTCGGACTAAATCCGCTTGGCACAATGAGCCACCAGATTATCTCGTTCGAGGAGAACTGCTCTTCGGTATTCGAGGTAAACCATTCTGTTATGGAAAAGTGGGCCGAGGTATATAACGGCGACCTCGGAATATATCTTTACGACTGCTTTGGCGACAACGTTTTCTTCAACAACTTCTCGAAGAAGATGGCGATGCTGTTCTCTGGTCTGAGAGTAGATTCGGGCAACGAAGAGGAGCAGATTGACAAGATTGTGGCAAAATACAAGGAACTGGGCGTTAATCCGCTTACAAAGCAAGTTATCTTCTCGAACGGTTTGAATATTAAGCGCGCAATAGAGATTAACAACTATGCCAAAGGCAAGATTATCCCATCGTTCGGCGTGGGCACGTTCCTTACTTGCGACCTTACGAGCGGCGGCGGAGTGATAAAGCCTATGAACATCGTTGTAAAACTTACGCGTTCGAGAATTACCGAGTCGAGAGAATGGCACGACTGCGTAAAACTCTCTTGCGACAAGGGCAAGACTCTCGGCAACGAGATGAAATGCAAATACTTGCAGAGCGTTATCGGATAATCGGGAACAAGATATCTATAGCGGCGGTGCTTCATAAGAGCATCGCTGCTTTTTTTAACTGCGGCAACATGTTCTGTATAAAAGAAAAATAACTATCTTTGCCACCAATTTTGAAAAAATAGAAATGAAAGAATACGTTATCAATAATCGACTCACCCGAATTGACGGTAGAAAGACACTTTTCAAGGCAAACGAGAAAGGTATTCTGACGCCCAAAATCCAATATTCATTAAATACCGAAATAAAGGAGCAACCCGAAGACCTTCAGTACTATCTGCTGAAATGGGAAGACATCGAAAAAATTGAATTCGGTAAATACAACGGTTGCAACGAATATATGTGCTTCTACACAATCGACGGCTTTGTGTATATTCTACACATGAATATGTTCTTTCAGTTTTTCTCATTCAGCAAGTTGTACAAAAAATTCAAGAATCTTTCGGGAAACGACAGTCTTAATATGACTATTGTAAACGAGGAAGTATGTCCAAACTATTTTCCCGAAGAGCCTGTAAAGAAAGAAGACTTTCTGATGCTAAAACGACAGCATGCCAACGATAATTACAGTCCTGCAAATCAACAAGATGATATCGATTATTCAGAAACAGACAAGAAATTTAAGTTTAGCCTATATCCGAAAAATTATAAGATAAAAATACAGAATGAAATCCCTTCAGTTATAAAGTTATGGATAATAATATTGATATCGTTCTTTTGTATTTATTTTTCCGAATATTTCTGGGGAATACAGATAATAATGTGTACATTATGTATTGTTTATTGCATTTATGACTTTATTAAAAGAGAAAAAAATAAAATTCTTCTTTTTAAAGCAAACAGACAAGGTGTTTTCTTTTATAACGTACATGAATACTCAGCAACATTAAAGTGGAACAATATCAAGAAAGTTACATTTGGAAAGTTGGAAAATAAGTTTTTATACATTTGTTTTCAAACCAATGATGACATTCTGTATTTCTATAAACATCCAAAAAGGGAAGTTTTATGGTTTCTAAAAGGACTATTCAGACATTATTCTGGAAACAAGAATTTGGATATAACAACAATTAAGAACGATTATTTTTATATTCCTGTACGCAAGCCTATTAGCGAACAAGAATACTTGGATGAAGTGAAAAAACTGAAGAACGTTATAAACAAATAGGAAAACGGTTCTTATACTTGAATTACAAGCTATACGTTCTGCCGAATTCAGAAATCTCGGCAGAACTTGAGAAGATAAAAAATGTCCGCAGAGATTTTGTTTCTGCGGACATTTTTTATTGTGAATCACAAACTCTTTATCGCATCTTTTATGCCAGCCATGTTGCTGCGCGAGACAGGCAGACATTCCTCGCTGTGGCGAACCAAAAGCTGCATCGTTCCTGCCTTCGAGACGATTTTCTCGACCTGAGTCAGATTAACGAGGAAGGCGCGGTGGCAGCGAACCACCATCGGATAGCCGTGCAACTCCTCTTCCATCTGTTTTGACGTGGCACGCAACATGTCGGTCTGAACCTTTCCGCCGAGCCACTGGCACACCTTAACGTAGTTGCCAACCGCCTCGACATAAAGCAGATTGCTGATTTCGAGAGTAATTGTATCGCTCGTTGTGCCCGTTAGCGTAACGGTGCTTTCAGCAGCCGGAGCGTCATCGGCTTTTCTTTCAGCCTCAGCCATCTTGGCGCGCTGTTCAGCCATTTTCTGCATCTTCTGCAACTGGTCGTTAAGTTGCAACATCTCCTCTTCCTTCTCGCGCAGAAGCCTTTTGCGGCGGCGCGCAAGCACTGAGAGCGCAATGATTACGGCAAGCAATCCGACGGTGAGCAGTAAGAAGAATATGAGCTGACGCTGGCGCGACACGGTGAGCAACAGTTCGTGCTCGCGAAGGTTCTGAATGGAGCGTTCCTTGGCTTTCTCTACCGCCTGACGCTTGTTCATGCGGTTGCGAATGTCGTTGGCAAACTCGGCCATGTCGGTTATGTTGTACCGGCCTATGGTGGCATAGTCGAGCACCATTCGGTGACCGATGACGCAGAACCGCGTTGAGTTTGACATATCGTACTCCTCTACCTTGTTCATGTAGTGCTGGGCGCGCTCCTTGTTGCCCTTAAGCAACCACGCGTGCGAGAGCGAGAAAAGCGGTCCGAGTTCGTTGCCGGAGTATTCCTTCGAGCGACCGTAATGTGCCATTATGTCCTCGTGCATGGCAATGCCCTCGTCTATCCTGCCTATGTCAATGAGCAGGTCGGCATAGTTTCGCATGGCATCGCGCCACACATAGACAGAGTCTTTTGCCGTGTCGCGGAAAGCGATGGCTCGCTTAAACATCACGATGGCTGAATCTATCTTTCCTTCGTAATAATAGTTTACGGCAAGGGCGTTGAGGAGCTGCGCGTGATTCTTGTCGCCGCCGTCGATGGAGAGAAGCTCGTCTACATATTGTTTTGCCTCCTTCTGATTGTTGTTCTTGAGGGCGAGTTTAGCCATTCCGCACAGCATCGAAACGGTTTCGGGATGATTGGCAGCCTTGCGGCTCTCTTCGAGCGACTGCACCATCAGCTTCTTAGCCTCATCCTCGCGCTCTGTCCACCAGTAGTACGACGATGTGAACGAGCGTGCCTTGCGCAGTCTTACGCTGTCGATGGGCTGATGATGCTGAAAATAGCTGAACGCGAATGCCACCATCGAGTCTTCGGATAGCGACTGGTTCATGGCGGCATGAGCCTCGGCTGTTGTGAGCCAGTATCGGGCAAGCCACTCGTCAGGCAGTCTGCCCACGTTCTCAACCTGATTTAATACATAAAGTGCGCTGTCGGGTTTCTCGCTTATCAATGCTTCGGCTTCGCTGATGTACTGTTTGTCTGAATTTCCGCAGGAGGTGAGCGCAATCATTCCTGCGAGTGTCCATAGAATCTTTTTCATAGCACAAAGTTCACACATTTTTTTGGTTCTGCCAAGCCATTCGTCACAAAACCGTGCAGAATATCCCAAAAATTAGGCTATTCGACATACAAACCGTTACTTTGCAGACGAAAAAAACGCATTGGGCGAACAAAACACACCGCCCGGCACAAATTGAAAAGCGATAAAAAACTAACAAAAAAGAAACTTAATTATGAAGAAATTTCTTTTCATGGCGTTTGCAGCCACCATCTGCTGCGGAATATTTGCATCGTGCAACACCGATGACGATGACGAGATTTACGACCCTTTCGAGATAACCGACGGCGACAAGAAGGATTACTACGGGTATTCGGAAGAAGGCTTCTTTATAGACGGCGAAATAAAAGTCGTGGGATTCTTCGACAAGGACAGCGTGATTGAGGGATACACAAAATACGTGGAGCGCAACTATCTCTATCACGAGAAAGACAACGACGAGGAGGAGCACAAGCGCAGCCTCGGATACGGCATGAATATGCGTCTGAAAGACTTTGCCGTGATATACACCGACGAGATAACATACAATGCCGACAGCACACGGATAACGGGCAAGGGGCATCTGTATTTTATTGAGAACGACAAGAATAACGTAACCGTTCCGAAAGTTCTTCCAGACAACAAGAAGAACGACTTCGGCACAGACGTATCTGCCACCATCGACGAGAAAGGACAGCCTCATCTGATAACCTGCAAGACGGTGATTGACGACAAACAGGTTACAATTCAGTTCAGGGAACTCCACTTCAGGTCTCCTTACGATGCCCAAGACATCGAAATACCAAAGGACGATGAATTCAGTATTTAATTGTTAAAACTCAATACTAATTCCAATCTACTGTAATCTCTCTTTTTTATCAAACCAACAGAGATAAGGAATAAAGGCACTCAGTCGGGAGACTATAGTGCCCTTAATTTTGAAAAAAAGAAAAACAAACAAAATATAATGAGAATCTTAAACATTATCATCGCAACAGCGATTTTGTGCCTCGTGCCAATCATGGCATTTGGGCAGACAACACAAACCATTCGCGGACAAGTAAGCGACATTGCATCGGGCGAACCGATGATTGGCGTAAGCATCGTTGTAGAAGATGCCGACAACTGCGCCACTACATCAGACACCGAAGGAAACTTTGTGATAACCCGAGTGCCCGTAGGCCGCCACTCCATCAGGGTGAGTTACGTTGGCTACGAGCCCCTGGTTCTGAAAGAGCAACTCCTCTCATCAGGAAAAGAGATGGTTCTGAGCCTGAAGATGCACGAGAGCGTTGCCGAACTGGGCGAGGTGGTTGTAAAGCCACGCTCCAACAAACAGATGCCGCTCAACGACATGGCTCAGGTTGGAGCACGAATGTTCAGCGTTGAGGAGGCAAACAGATATGCCGGCGGAATGGCAGACCCGGCACGCACGGCTTCGATGTTTGCCGGAGTGGCATCGGGCGGAGCAACAAACGGCATAAGCATACACGGAAACTCGCCGCAGATGCTACAATGGCGAATAGAGGGCGTTGAGGTGAACAACCCCAACCACTTTGCCGAAATAACCGAAGCAGGCGGAGGCATATTCACCTCGCTTAACGGAACGGTTCTTGCCAACAGCGACTTCCTTACGGGAGCGATGCCTGCCGAGTTTGGAAACGCCCTGTCGGGCGCATTCGACATGAAGATGCGAGCCGGAAACAACAACAAGCACGAGCACGCCATACAGATAGGAACGCTGGGCGTAGACTTTGCCTCGGAAGGTCCGATAGGAAAGTCTAAGAACGGCTGCCCGCGCGCATCGTATCTGGTTAACTACCGATACAGTTTTCTGGAGATAGCAAAGAAACTCCACGCCATAAACATGGAGAAGGAGACGCTCGACTATCAGGATTTGAGCGGAAAACTGAATATGCCGACGTGCAAGGCCGGAACATTCGCCCTGTGGTTTACGGGTTTGATTGACAGATACATAAACGACGTTCCCGAAAAAGACGAGTGGGAAACGCTGTGGGACATGAACGACTCGTGGTCTAACCAGAAGAGTTGGGCTGGCGGACTTACACACAACTACCGTTTCCGCAACGGCGGAACACTTCACTCAAGCATTGCATATACCGGAAACTATCAGAATCTGAGAACCAACGACTACGACGACAATATGACAAAGACTCCCGACATGAAGGGCCGAAACCTGTCGTGGAACGTGATGATTGGCGTGCAGTATCAGCACAAATTCTCATCAAGATACACCATGCAGAACGGATTCGACCATCAGCATATCGACTTCAACACATGGTTAGACCACGTTGCCGAGGTAGGCGGTCCGCTGCTGCGCATATACCAGTCGGAAGGCAACACGGGACTAACACGCGCCTACACAAGCCACAAGATTGCACTTAGCCGAAAACTCTCGGCGGTGGCTGGCGCAAACGTAATGTGGTTCAACCTTAACGACCAGTGGCTGTTAGAGCCTCGCGCAAGCATTGAGTACAAGACATCGGCATCGAGCAGCGTGGCAATAGCCTACGCGCTTAACAGCCGAAAGGAGACGACCGACACTTATTTCGTACAGATATCCGACGGCAACGGAAATGCTGCCAACCCAAACAAGAATCTGGGACTCACGCGTTCGCACCACATCTCGGCATCGTTCAGCCAGCGTCTGGGCGAGAATGCAATAATTAAGATTGAGCCTTACTGGCAATATCTGTTCGACGTTCCGGTAGAGACTGGCTCAACTTTCTCAATCCTCAACCACAACCTTTTCTATCAAGATAGGGCTCTTGTAAACGAGGGTGTTGGACGCAACTACGGAATAGACCTCACCATTGAGCGATATCTGAAGGACGGACTCTACGGAATGTTTACAGCAACCCTCTTCAAGTCTGAATACCGCGACGCGCAGGGCGAATGGCACAACACGCGCCACGACCGCACTTTCGTAACCAACATTCTGGGCGGAAAAGAGTGGATGGTTGGCAAGAGCAAGAAGAACGTCTTCGGGTTTAACGGACGATTTACGCTGATGGGCGGCGACCGTTACACTCCGATGCCCGAGGGACTGACGTTAGAAGAAGTGATGAAGCGTCCCGACCATTCCATTCCCGAGGACGGCGACAAACCGTTCAGCAAGCAGATGGGACTGAACACAGGCTTTGCCTTCTCGGTTAAATACACCATCAACGGAAAGCGAAAGGCCACGCACCTCATTCTCGAATACCTGAAAGTGCGCTCGTTCCAAGGCAAGACATTCAACATAAAGACCCACGAGGTTGAGGATAAATTCACCTCGCTCACCTTTCCTAACATAGCCTACAGACTAGAGTTTTAGGGCATTTCTGCAATTCGTCACAAAAGCGTGCAGAATATCCCAAAAGCATACGGAAAAAGAACTTTTTGGCATAACTTTGCAAGCAGAATCGCAGGGCGGCGAACACATACTTTCCCCCATGTGGTTCTGCTTTTTTTAACCTTTACACGATGATTATAATGGAAACAGAAAGACTGACGCTGAGACCGTGGCTCGACACCGATGCCGACGCGCTGTTCAGATACGCGTCCGAGCCCGACATAGGAAACCAAGCCGGATGGCCGCCGCACAAAAGCGTTGACGAGAGCCGCGAGATTATCCGAACGGTATTCAGCAGTCCAACCGTGTGGGCTATAGTTCTGAAGGAGACTGGCGAACCTATAGGCTCGGTGGGCTACATGGAATCGTTCGAACTGAACATTCCTGCCCGACCCGGCGAGGCGATGGCTGGCTACTGGGTTGCAAAGCCCTACTGGAACAAGGGCATCTGCACCGAGGCTCTGGCTGAGATGATAAGACACATAAGAGAAACAACACAAATACCGTCGCTCATCTGCTGCCACTTTACCGACAACCCGGCATCGGGGCGCGTGATGGAGAAATGCGGATTCATTCCGACAGGCGAAATAAGCATTGACGATAATCAGCATGGCGGCAAAAATCGTCCAATGAGAATACTAAGGCTCGAATTTTAGTATCAAACCCGAAAAATGAGAAAACTTCTATATATAGCTGCCTTGGCTTTGACAGACACAGCAGTCATGGCAGCAGCACAAGCACAGCAAGACTCAATTGAATGGGTAAGCAAGATGTTAGAGTTGAAGGAGGTCGTCGTCCGCGGCGACCTTCCCAACACTCGGCTGAAAGGCAATGCCATGATTACGCGCATTGACGGAACGCCGCTTGCCAAGTCGGGAACGGCAGACGAGCTGCTGCTGAAAGTGCCGGGCATGACCGGTAGCGAGGACAAACTCGAGGTTATAGGAAAGGGCGAGCCGCTCATCTACCTTAACGGCCGTCTGCTGCGCGATGCCGGCGAACTGAAGCGGCTGCGCAGCGAAGACATACGCGACGTTGAGGTGATAAACAACCCCGGAGCACAATACAACGCAACCGTAAAGGCGGTGGTGAGGATTCGCACAAAGCGGCAGAAGGGCGACGGATTCAGCCTCGACCTTACGGCTACCGACGAGCAAGACCTCAGATACGGCTTTAACATACCGCGCGGAAAACTGGGCATGAACTACCGCACAAACGGATTTGACGTGTTCGGCTCGGTCTACTACTTTCATCAGGACTATCGACAATACAGCACTCTGAAAGAGGTTACGACAACGCCCAACAGGGTGTTCTGCCAAGACGGACCATACACAATGACTTGGTTTCACAACGACATCACTTACACCGCCGGAGCAAACTGGCAGATTTCAGACTCGCACTCGGTTGGAGTGAGAGCCGACCTGACTCAGTTTTTCGACGGAAAAAACAAGGTTATTTATGACGAAGACGTTTACATCGACAACAATAAAACCGACCATCTCTACTCCGACCAGACAAACCGCGAGACGAAGCCGCTGGGCATCCTTACAAATGCCTACTACAACGGCACGGCGGGCAAGCTGGGCATCGACCTCAATGTCGATTTCATGCGCACGCAGACCAATACCGACCGCCACAACGTGGAGACGAGCCTTCTGAACAACGACTACATACTTAGCAAGTCGGGGACAAAGAGCCGCCTGTATGCCGCCAAACTCGTTCTCTCCTACCCCGTGTGGAAAGGCGATGTAGAGGCAGGAACGGAGATGACCTTCGTAAGACGGCACAACACTTATTGGATTGACAAGGCATCAATCTCAAATACCGATGCCGACATAAAGGAGGACAACATCTCCGCCTTTGCCGAGTATGCGTGCAACTTCGGAAATGCAGGAAGGGCAAGCATCGGAATGCGCTACGAACACACGCTGTCCGACTACAGCGACGCTCTGGCAGACGACTTTCTGCACCGTTCGCAAGACGAGTTTTTCCCTACGGCTTCGTATTCGGCAAGCCTCGGAAAGATTCAGGCTGCGCTGGCATACAGCCTCAAGACCAACCGCCCAAGCTTCTTTGCCATGAACGATGCCGTAACATACATAAGCCGATATTCGCTTCAGGCAGGAAACTCGCAACTGCTAAACGAGCGCATGCGCGACCTCACACTAAACCTGTCGTGGAAGTGGCTCACGCTGTCGGCATCATATGAGCGCAACAAGAATGCCATAACGCAATGGTCGTTCCTCAGAGACAACGACGTGGCGCTGATAAAGCACATAAACCTTGCCGACCCTTACGACAACTACAGCGCGTACATCTCGGCAACGCCAAGAGCCGGAATATGGTCGCTCAACGCTACGGCTGGGATAGACAGCCCCGACCTCACGCTTACGCTCGACGACGGCCGACGCCGCTCGTTCAACAAGCCAACATTCACGGTCAATGCCTTCAACACCATCAGTCTGAATCACGGCTGGCGGTTCGACCTTAACCTGATGTTCCAGTCGCGCGGTAATGACATGAACTTCTACAACAGTTACGACAAGGTTCGCCTTGGCATTGTTGCGCAGAAGAGTCTGCTGAAAGACCGCTCGCTTACCGTCCGCGCCGCCGTGCTCGATGTTCTTCAGCGCAGCGGAATGAACGAATACGGCGACATGGGCTACTATCAGATTTGGCAGGCAAACAAATATTCGCGGCACAAGCTGCATCTGTCGGTCTTCTATCGCCTCAACTCAGCCCGAAGCAAGTACAAGGGCACGGGCGCAGGCAAGGACGCACAGAACAGAATGAAGTCATAAACACAAAAAAAATCAGAAAAAATGAACAATATACAAATTGAAACATTATTTTTGGCACTCGGACTCGGTTTCAGCAGTTGCTTATCAACGCGCGACACCGTAAAAATAAACAAAGTTGAAATGGGAATGACGAAGGATGAGGTGAGAAATCTTCTGGGCAAGCCGCTCTTCAAGAATGCCGATGAAAACGGCGAGGAATGGGGCTACCGAAAGTTCGTAGGCGAGATTGCCGGCCCCGAGGAGATGATTTTCACCGTTGTCTTCAGTCCCGAAGGAAAAGTCATGGCTTACAACTCTGCCAAGGCTCATCCGCAGCACTATGAAAATGTGCAAAGATAATTACCATTAAAAACATTTGAAGATGGAACAGAAATTTTGTCAGAGTTGCGGAATGCCGCTCACTCCCGAAGTCCTCGGCACTAATGCCGACGGCAGCAAGAACGAGGACTACTGCATGTACTGCTACAAAGACGGCGGCTTTACCACCGACTGCTCTATGGAAGAGATGATTGAACATTGCGCCCAGTTTGTAGGCGAGGTGAACAAGCATCTTTCAAGCCCGATAACCAAGGAAGAATACATCGGGCAGATGAAGGCTTACTTTCCGCACCTGAAGCGGTGGCACAAGTCTATTACGGTAGGCAACGACGACAAAATGCCTGAGAATCCAGCCCTTGCACCTGTCAAGCCGCTCATCGGACAGATGGCAGACACGCTCCCCATAGCGTTCATCTCGTCGGTAGACGGCGACGGATTTCCATACACCAAGGCGATGCTTGCTCCACGAAAGCGCGAGGGCATTAAGGTGTTCTACTTCACCACAAACACTTTTTCGCTTCGTGTGGCACATTACAGAGCCAATCCAAAGGCGAGCGTGTATTTCTGCGATGCCGAGGGCTTCAAGGGAATGATGCTGCGCGGCACGATGGAGGTTCTGACCGACGCGGCATCAAAACAGATTATTTGTCGCGAAGCCGACACCGAGTACTATCCCGGCGGCGTTTCAGACCCTAATTACTGCGTGCTTAAATTCACCGCTACCGACGGACGCTTTTACAGCGACTTTTACCCAAGAAGTTTCGTAATAGAATAGCATAAACATGAAAAAAGCATTAAAGATTGCATTGTGCGGCACTCTCTGCCTCGCCTTGGTTGCGGCATTGATGGTGTGGCTGAAGTTCGGCTCGCTGATAAAGGGAGCAATGTCGGTAGAAAAACTCGACGACGGTCTGTACTACATGGAATACACCGGCGACGACGGCTTTGACGGACTGGTTGAGCAAGGCGGCGCAAAGACTTCGGGCGAACTTACAAGTTACATAGTCAACTTTCTTTCGCAAGGCTACTACAAGTCCGAAATCAAGACAAAGAAGACCGACTACGGCTGTTCAACCCTCGCCGCCCGAACTTCCGACGGCAACGTGCTGATGGGGCGTAACTTCGACTATCCGTCGGCTCTGGGCATGATTATCCACACCATTCCCGAGCATGGATACGAAACGATAACGACCTTCAACATGGAGTTCTATGAATTTGGCGACGGCTACAAGCCCGAAGGATTCAGAAACCAGTATATGGCGCTGGCAGGATTGTTCTGCGCCCTCGACGGCATAAACGAGAAGGGACTTGCCATTGCCGACCTTGTTACAGGCGACAGCGTTCAGGCACATCAGAACACCGACAAGCCCGACATGACCACCACCGTTGCCCTGCGCTACATGCTAAACAAAGCCGCCAACGTAGACGAGGCTCTGAAACTTCTCGAAGGCATAGACATGCACTCCGACATTGGCTTCGGGCATCATTATGCCATGGCAGATGCCTCGGGCAGAAGCGTGGTTGTTGAATATGTAAACAACAAAATGGTTGTAACCGAGACTCCGGCGGTTGCCAATCACTATCTCTGCAAGGAAAATCTGAATGTGGGCCTTAAAGAAGGCGACGACCGCTACAACCGTCTTTGCAAGCGTTTCGAACAGGCTGGCGGCGTAATGAGCGTCAATCAGCTTACCGAGGCAATAGAATCGGCATCGCAGCCCGAGCGCGAAGGATTCCTTGGCACGGCTTGGACAATGGTGATGAACCTAACCAATCCGTCGGTAACATACTATTCGCGCCGTCATTTCGACAAACCGTTCACATTCAGTCTAAAAAGAAAGAAATAACGAAGATGAATATTCTGATTATAAACGGTAGTCCGCGCAAGAAAGGACTAATCTCGCAGATGCTCGGCATTATGCGCAACGAAGCCGAGAAAAACGGCGACAAGGTCGAAACGGTCTTTACCAACTACCTTAACGTTAGGCCCTGCACAGGCTGCATGGCGTGCCGCTCAAAAGAGCGATGCGTGCTGCCCGAGGACGACTCGCAGCGCGTGCTCAGACTGATGCAGGCGGCAGATGCCATAATAATGGGCGCGCCGTGCTACTGGGGCAACATTCCCGGCAAAATGAAACTGCTGTTCGACCGCCTTGTGTACGGCTTGATGCGCGACACTCCGCGTTTTCCCGAGCCGCTGATGAAGGGCAAGAAGTGCATTCTGGTAAGCACCTGCACAACGCCGTGGCCTTTCAATATCTGGTTTGGGCAGTCGCGCGGCGCAATACGCGCAATGCGCGAGATAGCCCAATACAGCGGCTTCAAGATTGTTGCGACCATTGAGCGCGGCGGCACGGCAAAACACTCCGAAATGACAGAAAAAGACAAGAATAGAAGTAGAAAAGCCGTGAGAAGGCTTAAATAACCATCATAAAAAGATTCTCATAGAAGCCCAGATTCTGCGCGACGCAGAGTTTGGGTTGTTTTTTTCATTCTGCATCTGGCTGGTATTTTTGCAAGAATGAAAAATAAGAGAATATTGAAAATTCTGAGTAGGAAACTCATAATGAACAATTTTGACACAAAATATCCCTTTGGTAAATACAAAATAGTGCCAAGGTATAGGGAAGGTATATGCAAGATATATGTTGGGTATATGTTAGATATAGCCAAATTAGGTGATAGGAAAGTTGAAAATTCTGAATTCTATTGACAGGAGGAATTGAAGTAAACCGATAGCAAGGGAATAGCAATTGAAGAAATTTGCAATTGCAATTCGGGAGTTGAAAATTAGAGTATTTCCTTAGTTCTGCGGGGATTCTGGCTCGAAGCACACAACATTCCTACAGGTAAAGGCTATTACACCTTTGCCTGTAAAAAAGTTATGAATATAATCTTATAAACTGTTGAACTGTTTATGTTAGGTTTATGCTAAAACTACCTCCATAATGTTTCCTGCAAAATGTATAGAATGGCTACAACTATAATTGGTAAAGCAATGTTAGGTATAACAATCAAAAACAATCCTTTTTGAGCTAGTCTTTTCTTTTTTGAATCAGATAGCGTTTGGTAAAGTTCTATTTCTTTCTCAACAAAACATATTTTTTTCAATTTCCTTATAAAAAAACGAGCTATAACATATAATACTAAGAATGCAGATAAAACTAACACAACTCGATTTTTAATATGATTCCCAGTTATATTTACATATAAAAAACACAACGCACCAAATGTCCAAATCAATGGGTGAATTATAGCCATTTCTATTTTATTATAAGTTGAATGAGAAATCACATCCTTATGTTCAAGAAGTTTTTTGTTATACCTTTCTATCATTCTATAATTCCAATATACAACAATGCCAAACATACGATGACTGAACCGAAATAGTAAACTTTCCATTTTATAATTTGTAACTATATTAGTAAGACCAAATAACACTATTATTATCACTTCTATCATAGACGGCTGAAACAAAAGTGCATACAAGTGACAATCCGCCTAATGTTAAAGCTAAAAGAGGAATCTCTGCGCTCAAATTAGAATTTTATAGTTAATTATGTACCATCTATAAGCTTCAGGTATTGCTCCTTGATATATAACTGCCAAGGTCAGTTTCCTATTGTTTTTCTCTTTGCAAAAGAAATCAAAAAAATAAAAAACAGCAAGCATTTTCTGTTTTTCAGTTGTAAACAAATGTTTATTACTTGATTTACATCAAAAAATATATAAGCCATTCTGTAATGAAATCCAGTCCTGCCGAATTTCCGCGCTCGAACCCAATTCGCTTGCTACTGAAGGGACGCAAAAATTCGACTGAGAGACAGACTTTAATCAAAAAAATAGTTGTACTTTTACAGCCAGATAAAATCAACTGAAAATTGCAGAAAACTTGTTTCATAACGGCAATACGACCATGAAAATTTATTTTTCTTTAATAATTCTTTTACAAATCTGTGTGTTTTCTAAGGCTCAAAAGATAACAAACAAAAACATCAATCATTTTGTTGTGGAATTTGACCTTGGGAAAACTCATGCCTTTGAATATGTAGATAATTATATTCCTTTAGATTCTGTAATGTCTATCTCACTACTAAAGAAAATAATGAAAAGAGAAAAGCCTACCGATTCTCAGATAGCCTTTTGCCATGACCCTGCAATGAATTCCACAGAATACACTCATAGTTTTGTTGTGATAGATAAAAAATACAGAAAAGCAGACGATGATGACGAACTGTATGACAAACACGGCTACATATACACCATTTACGCAAATGGCGTAGCAGAAATAACACACAGAGAAAAGGAGAAATACTATTACATTAGCGGAATCCACTCTTTTATATCAGAGAAAATAAAAAACAAGTTAGAAGTTCATCAGTAAATGTATAACCCAAGTTCTGCCGAATTTCCGCGCTCGAACTTTGTTCGCTTGCTATCGAAGGAACGCAAAAATTCAGCTGAAAGGAAATTGATAATTACGCAAAGTCACTAAGTTTATCATGAAAATATTTACATTCTTCTTGTTACTAATTATGCCACTATACTTGTATAGTCAAAATCCAGAATTTGTAAAGGTTCATTATATTCCACTTGAAATGGAAAACCCATATCGTATTTCGCCCCATGAATTTGACAAACAATATATAAATAGTAGTGATTCTATTATTATAAGAGACAAGGCGTCTCTTTCTGTTTTTTTAGAGAAAATTGATTGTTTACATGACACAATCATCGAGCCTCACATCCCAGACAAAATATATAAAACGCCAAATGGTGAAAATACAAGAATCCAACTATACCCTAAAATTGACACGAGAGGAAAAATAACGATTGCATATCCCAAACGAAATGTCATTTTATATTTTTCAAATTTTAGGATTTGGAATTCAACAGACGACACAATACTTAAAATGAGTGATAATCTAAAAGAATTTATACAAAATCTATTTAGATGCAAGTCTGTAAACAACTGCACAAATAAATAAAAACTATGAGGCAAAAGCTACAGCCCCAAGTTCGGCAGAACGGTATTGCAAATTCGGCAGAATGTGATTGTTGTTATGCCTCAAAATAATTCTATTAATCATGACATTAACAAAGATTTATATGAAAAATAAAACAATATTCTTGTTGTCTTTTTTTTCGTGCTTATGCTTGGCGTGCACTAATAAATCTGTAAAGCCAAAAGGAATTTCAAATGCAGGTACGAATGATGTAGAATCTTTTTCCGAATTTATAGAAAAGTTTCATAGTGATTCTGTTTTTGCGATGTCTCGAATAAATGAAGAGACTCCGGGAACTGATACCGACGAATATACCCGTGATAGCGTAAGCTCAGATTCTGTCGTTTATTTGGACAATACAGAACGAATATGGAGTAAGGAGGAAATGGGGAAATATCTGAATTACTTTAACCAACTAAGAAGAGACGAAAAAAAATATTCCACAAGTTTTGTCAAGAAAGACAGTTGCATAGAGGAAATATTATGTATTCCAGGATCTGGCTTTTCAATGAATATTTACTTCCAGTTAAGCGAAAATAAATGGTTTGTAAAACAATGTGATTATATAAATCTGTAGATATGATATAGTATCTTGCTCGCTCGGATTTCCAACCTTCGTTCTGTTGGGTTTGCCGCTCGACCCACCGTTCTGCCGAATTTCCGAATTCGACAGCAGCATTATACCGCGAGTTTGCAACTCGCATTGTCGCAAAGCGGCAAAATCGTTTAGCGATGGGAATTCTTGCGTCCCTTCGGTAGTAGGCGAACGAAGTTTTGTGGTGGGTATTGCAAATTCCCGATTCTTTCAGCCGAATTCTTGCGTTCCTTCGGTAGCAAGCGAACAGAGTTCGAGCACGGAAATTCGGCAGAACGTGAGTCCGTGCTTTGGCAGTTTTTCTGCAAAAACACGGGCTTCTTTCGTTATTGCCTCCCCACTCATCACAAACCCTAACAGAATATCCCAGAAACTTGCATTTGGCCTTTTCTTATCGTACTTTTGCAAAAACACTTAACTCAAAAGCAAATGAAAAAGTACAGTTATCTTAAAAGCAACGCCTTTACGGCTGGCGAGTCGCTCGGAAATCCGGCGGCATGCGTGTTTACGGGCAAAGACGCCCTGTCGCCTGAACAGATGCAGGCAATAGCCAAGGAGCACAAAGGATTCGTTATGGAGATGGTATTCTGCGGAAAATCGGATGTTGCCGACTGCAAACTAACCTACTACTCGTCGGAGTGCGAGGTTGACTTCTGCGGACACGGCACCATTGCCACGATGTACTCGTTTATTAAGGACAACGCCGAACTGCGACAGAAAGCCGTGGTTACTGCCGAGACCAACCGCAAGGGCATCGTAAGCGTTTTCAACGCGATAGATGCCGAAGACGCCGTTTACATAACCGCGCCCGAAGCCGTTGAGTACCCCATGACGTTCTCTGCCGAGAGCATCGAAGATATTCTGCAACTGCCCCACGGCTCAATATCCGAGGCACTTTCTATGCGCATAATCGATGCCGGATTGCGCACGCTCATCGTGCCTATCTCTGATTTCGACACCGAGGTTTCTGTCTTCCCAAACGAGCAGGAACTTAAGGCTTTCTGCCTTGAAAACGACATCGACATCATTCTCATCTTCTCGAAAGAGACGGCTTCAGAAGAGAACTTTGCCCACACACGCGTCTTCGCCCCTAAGTTCGGCTATCTCGAAGACCCGGCAACAGGCTCGGGCAACAGCGCGTTTGCCAACTATCTGCTTTGCGAGGGGCTCTGGGACGGCTCGCCAATAGCCATTGAGCAAGGCGGAAACGACCGCATCTTCAACTCGGTAAAACTGAAAATAGCAGACGGGAAGGTACTCTTCGGCGGAAAATCTACGGTTAGAATAAAGGGCGATTATCTCGTATAAAACCTTAACAATACGGACATTATGTATCAAACACAAAACATTCAAAACACGCGCATAGATGTGGCAGATGCCCTGCGCGGAATTGCCGTGGCAGGCATCATTCTTTACCACTCGGTTGAGCACTTCAACATCTTTACCAACGAACCTGTAGCCTTTACGCTTGGCTGCGACGACATGGTGGGCAAGATAATGGCATGGCTTCTGTCGGGCAAGATGTACGGCATCTTTGCCATGCTCTTCGGACTGAGTTTCTTTATAATGAACGACAACCAGCAGCAGAAAGGCCGCTCGTTTGCAGGCAGATTTGCGTGGCGAATGTGCCTTTTGCTGATGTTCGGCGCGGTAAACATGGCGCTCTACGACGGCGACATTCTTATGGTCTATGCCATTTTGGGAATGTTCATAATCCCAATAAGTTACCTGCCGTCGCCAGCCGTGTGGTGCATAATAGCGTTTCTGGCTGTTCAGCCAATAGAGATTTTCCGTCTGATAACGGGCTGGAATCTCGATACCGACAGTCTGTGGGCGTTGGCCGGGCGCATTGGCGAAGCCCATCAGCACGGAACATTTGTCGAAAACTCGTTGTGCAACCTGCGCTACGGACTTGAGTTCAACATAAAGTATTTTGTTTGGTGCGGACGTATGTCGCAGATTCTCTGCCTTTTCGTGCTCGGGATGCAGTTGGGGCGACAGAGGCTTTTCTACAACGAAGGTCGTAACCTGCACATCTGGCACATCGTTCTCGTCTGCTCGGCGGTGGCGGTGACGGCTCTGAGCCTTGCTGACTTTGGCAGACTGGATATGTGGCTCGCCCCAATCTACAATCTGTTTATTCTGCTGATGATAACATCGGCTGTTGTTTCGGCGTGGTACGCGTTCAGCAGCGTTCGCGGCGCGTTGCAGCATCTCTGCATCTTCGGCAGGATGAGCCTTACCAACTATCTGCTGCAATCGGCATTCGGAAGCCTCATCTTCTGCGGATTCGGACTCTCGTTCTACAACAAGGTTGGAATAACCTACGCGGCCCTAATCGGCTTGCTGATGGTTGTGGCGCAATATGCCTTCTGCCGACTTTGGTTCAGAACGCACCAGCGCGGTCCGTTCGAGAGTCTGTGGCGACGGCTGACGTGGCTGAAATAGAAAAATAGGAAACGACTCCAGACTTGACAAAATAATTATTTTTCATTATCTTTGCGACATTAAATCTGTCAATAAGATGAAAAAATTCTTAAACATAGTTTATTGGATTGTTATGATTGGGGTGTCGCTTCCTATACTCATTTTTCTTGTGTTTATGGGCGTGATTTCTTATCACTAGTGTCTCTTAAAAAAGTTTAAAATTAAGAATAAGTACTTAATACACAATATTTTAAATTTACAACATACTGTCCGGGTTTTGAAATGTTTACCTTTGCTCTTGATTTTTAATTAGAGCAGATATGCATATAAAGATATAGCCTTGCTTTACAAATACCGATGGCAGGTAGAATTGTTCTTCAAGTGGATAAAACAGCATCTTCAAGTGAAAAGATTTTGGGGCGAATCCGAAAATGCAGTTCGCATACAGATACATATTGCCATCATAACATACTGTCTTATAGGAATTATTGAGCATGACCTCAATCTTAAGCGTCCTGTTTTTCAAGTAATGTGAATCTTAGGCAGTTCTTTGCTTACTAAGGACAACATTATTGACCTCTTTCTCTCTCCAAAGGATACGGAAGAACCTAATGACGGACAGCTTAAAATTACTTTGATTTCAATTAACATTTTTTAAGAGACACTAGTGATTTCTTATTGCAATTATAGCAATGAGATTGATTTCGATATAAAATCGGCTACAATAACACACAAAGAAGGAAAATACCTATACCGTCTATATCTTGAAGATGACAGTTTGGGGGATTCTTATCACATTAAACTAAAAGAAGGGCACGAGGCTGCAAAGAAGATTTCATTAACATCTGTTGATACAAATTATATCATTACTAATTGGCGCGAGGAGCAATTTTCAAAAATTACTTTACACCCAAACAGAATGTATAGAATTGAAAACCATTCACATGGAAATCGCGGAATCGGAACAGTTGCGTTTATGACAGATTCGTTAGGGAAACCAGCCTGCATAATGCCTTGAGAATAAACCTCAGGTTTAAAATTCTCTTCAATATCGACCGTTTATCACAAACCATAGGCAAAATATCCCAGATGTTTGCAAAAACGGGATATTTTGCCTTCTTTTGCATTATGACTAAAATCTAAATCGAAAATGAAAAAATTCATCATTCTAACCATTACGGCATGTGTCTTTGCACTCTTGGGGGCATCGGCTGGCAATACCGACAATCAGCAGAAAGGCAAGGCTTTAAGCAAGGCAGAACTGCTAAACGACTACGATTATTTTTTCGGCAAGCTCGAAGAAATTCACCCTAATCCATACGATGCGTTTGGCGGAAAAGACGAGTTCCGAAAATCCGTAGGGCAACTTAGGGAAAAACTGGCGGCAGAAGATTCGCTAACGCTGAACAACATGCAGTTCGAGGTTACTAAACTGCTTTCGGTCCTTCATGACGGGCACACTAACATGGGCTATCCGGAGATGCCAAAGAAGGCGGCAAACGCTTGGATTCCGCTAAACCTGAAGGTTATACGCGACGGATTCGTGGTAGACGGCTGGCTTCCGCAATTCGCGTTTCTGAAAGGCGCAAGACTGCAAGAGATTGAGGGCGAACCGCTCGAAACGCTTCTTGACAGGCTCGACAAGATTCACGTTGCTGAAAACCGCTACGGACTGATGGGCAAGGCGCAGAACTCGCTATGCCACAACAACAGTCTGCGGCAGATTCTTCCGGGATTCGCTCGGGATGAGGTTCAGACTGTCCAACGGTGGCGACACTCTGGTCTATGTGCCCTTCTACCCCAACGGCGATGTGTGGAAGAAGTTCGTAAAATCGCCGCAAGACAGCCGTTTTCCGAAGAAGAACTTCGAATTTCGATTTGCCGACGACAAGAGGCAGACGATGGTTATGTGCATCAACTCAATAACAAGTGCCGACATTCCCAACTACAAGGATTCGGAAGTAATTGTGGCAGAGGCTTTTGACAAGATGCTGCGCCAGATGAAGGCGGCAAAGAGCAAACGCCTCATCATAGACCTTCGCGGCAACGGCGGTGGCTGGACGATGATAATGTATGCCGCCCTATACCAGCTATACGGCGAGCGTTTTCTGAAAACAGACATGGGCATGAACTTCTCGGTAAAGATTTCGGAAGAATATCTGAAGAAGAACAACACAACCATCGAGCAGTTTAACAAGGCAAACGGAACATTGCTCGGCATTGGTGACTTCTTCGACGAGCCGACGGGAATTGACAACATGGACAACTTTATGTGCGCCAACAAGAATATCCTAAAGGAGCTGAAAGGCAAACCTGTCTACACGCCGAAGGAGATTTTCGTGGTGACAGACCAATGGACTTTCAGCGCGGCATTTCACCTTGCCTTTATGCTGCACAAGATGGGCGCAAAGATTGTTGGAGTGCCATCGGGACAAGCACCAAACACATACATGGAATGTACGCCGTTCAGTCTGCCAAACTCAGGGCAGCAATGTTCGGTTTCAAACTCCATTCAGCGTTGCTATTCCGACGGCGACAAACGGGCTCGGGTATTTACTCCCGATATCGAACTTTCGTACGACGACTATCGCAAGTTCGACTTCAACAGAGATGCCGAGCTGCTTTATCTGCTGAAAAAATAGTCAGCTCATCACAAAAAGGTGCAGAATATCCCAGATTCTTGGATATTGCCTCACGGCATCGTACTTTTGCAAAAAGTTCTGAAAATAAGGCTTTATGAAAAAATCAATTCTAACTCTTGTGGCATTTGCCATAACAATATTAACAGCATCGGCACACAACGCGCACAAGCAGCACGGCAGCATAAAGATTGTGGCTGAGACTCGCCCCGAAATCAACTACGCAACTCATCTCTACACTCTTGCCGAGTTGGGATTCAAGGACGATGAATATTCGGCAAAATACATCGGCACGGTTGCGAAAGCCGACCTCGACACGCTCCGAAAATACAAAGACCTACTGTCATTCGGCCGCGGCGAGGGCGGTATGTTTGCCGGAATGTTCTTCTTTGCGATTGGAGGCGAGACGTTTTCAGACTCAAAAGCCCTTCAGGACATGATAGACAGATACCGCAAGATGGCAGAAGAGCAGATTCCGGGACAGGACATGACAATTCCGAACGCTATTGCAAAGGTTTTTGTTAATAACTACGACCGCTATCTGAAGGAAGTATATCCGCAGGCAAAAAAGGACATGGAAGAGCGGAAGAATCTGCTTAACAAACTGCTTCAGAAAAACTCGTTTGTTAAGGACTGGGAAGCCGCAACGGGCTACAAATGGAAATATGGCGACTATCATTGGCTGCTTTTCCGCGCCGGAAAAAAAGGTCCGTCGTACAACAATCTGAACGAGAACACAAACTCGGTCTACTATAATCAGCCGCTCGACTATCAACTGGCTATGTTCAGCCACGAATTCGGCATCTTTCTGATGCAGGAAACCATCGACCCTATTATAAAAGAGATGAGAGAATACACAAGCAAACTAAACACAACGAGCGACTTAACCTTCGTGCCGTGGAGCGCGTTCGAGAGTCTTGCGTGCTGGTTTAACAACAAGATTAACGGTAAGGAGATGGCCGATTTCAAATCGTTTGGCGAGGCCGACGTGCAGACATTCTGCAAGATATACGACGAACTTTCTGCCGAAGGAATAAAGAATCCGGCGGAACTATACCGGAAGGGAATAATGAAGTATCTCGCACTAAAAGACTCTAAAAAATGAAAAATCCGTGGGAAGAGATAAGTCTCGACGACTACGAGAATCACATGAGCCTCGACTCGGTGAACCAGTTGCAGACAATGAACGCCATAATGAAGGCTCAGTTTGAAGACTATCAGGCTGAAACGGCGATGATTCTCGGCATTGCCGGCGGAAACGGTCTTGAACACATCAGAACGGAAAAATACAAGGCGGTTTACGGAATTGACATAAACGAGGGCTATCTCGAAAAGATTCGCGAACGCTACCCGATGCTCGGAAACGTGCTAAGGCTGATGTGCCTCGACCTTACTCGCGAGGCCGACAGACTTCCAAAAGCCGAACTTGTAATTGCCAATCTGCTTGTAGAATATATTGGCTATAAGGCTTTTGCCGAGGCTGTTACTCAGGTTGGCGCGAAATACGTGTCGTGCGTCATTCAGATAAACGGCGAAACGGAAAACTGGGTTTCTGAATCGCCCTATCTGCACGCATTCGACAGGCTCGACGAAATTCATCATCAGATGGAAGAAAACGCGCTTGAGGGCGAGATGAACAAAATCGGCTACGTCTGTAAATCCAAATCGGCAAGCAGTCTTCCAAACGGCAAAAAGCTACTGCGAATAGACTTCGCAAAATCAACTAACTAAAAAATCAACAAAAAAATGAACAGACTTTTATTCTACTCGCTCCTGCTGAGCATCACACTTTTTAGTTGCACAAAAGCCGAGAGGCTAAGCGACGTAAAATCGGAATTTACGACAATAGACGACAGCATAAAGATTCATTACAAGGCATGGAACTGCGACAAAAACAGTAATTCGAAGCATACAATATGCTTTGTTCACGGCTTCGGATGCGACCTTAACACATGGGAAAAGCAGTTCGAGGCTCTGCGCAATGAGTCCGACTTGCAACTCGTATTCATCGACCTTCCGGGCTATGGCGAGAGCAGCAAGCCGCACGTTGAATACACGCTCGGTTTCTTTGCCAAGGCCGTCGGCAAGGTTCTCGACGACAACGGAATTGAATCTGTTACACTCGTAGGGCACAGTCTTGGCACGCCCGTTTGCAGACAAGTCTTTCTGGAAGGCGGCAGAAACGGCAGACTTGTTGATATAGACGGCGTTTACTGCTTCTACGACGGAACGGAAACCGACGAGTATGTAGAGGCTGTAAACCAGTTTGGACATGCCTTCGACGGGGCCGACTGCGGAAAGGTTATAGAGGGCTTCGTGACATCGCTTGCCGGCAAGAATACGCCGAAAGAGGTTAACGACTATGCCTTGAGCACGATGCCCAAAACACCCCAGTATGTAGCATCGAGCACCATGCGCAATCTGGTGGAGCGCAAATGGTGGAACCAGAATCCGCTGAATGTCAAAACGATGGTCATCTGCACACAGAACAGCGGTCTCGACCCCGACAACAAGGCTAAGATGCAGAAGCTCTACCCTGTCCTCGACTATACCGAGCTGACCGACTGCGGACACTTCATTCACATGGAGCAGGCCGAGATGTTTAACAGCAAACTCAAAGAATTCACAGAATAAAACAACGAACAAAAAAATGTGCACAAGCATAGTAGTAAACAAGAAAAAGACCATCGTGGGATGGAATCTCGACATAAGGGATTCAGAAATCAGAGTCCGCCCCACCGATGATGGCGTCTTCATCGAGGTAGACAACCAGAAGGTTGGCTGGATGCCCCTGTTTGGAGCTAACCGCCGAGGCGACTTTGTTGGGATGCCTACCTGCTGGCCTCCCGACGAAAGGAGCAATCCCGTAGGCAACGAAACAAACATCATAATGCTGGATATCGACCTTCTGCTGATGAAGAAGACGTTCCGCGAGGTTCACGATTTTGTACAGAACAACAAGGTTTGCAGCATTCCCGGACTGACGTTCATGTCTGCACTCTCCGACTGCGACGGCAACGTGCTGCACATCGTTCCCGGACAAGGCTTCGAGTATTATCAGAAACCGGAATACAAAATAATGGCTAACTTCTCGCCTCTTCAGAAAAATCCTCCGCAGCATCCGTGGATGGGCAAGGACAGATATCAGAAGGCAGAGGAAATGCTCAGAACGGCAAAGGACGATTTTGGCGTGGCAGACTGCTTCGCGGTTCTCGAAGCCGTGGCGCAAACCGAGTTCCCAACGCGCGTCTCGATGGTTTTCGACGTTGCCGAAAGAGCCGTTTTCTGGTGCTGCGACCGAGATTTCAACAATATTGAAAACAAAAGATTTAAGTAAAATTTATGAACGATTTTATAACACCGCCCAATCACATTAACTTCAGGGCAAAAAGGCTGTTTGGCGATATGGGACGCATTACCGACGGAGCGGTTGCCTATATCGACCTCAATGGCGGCGGTCCAACAGAGCCTCACACGCACAGCCACAACCATCTCTTTATCGTTACCGAGGGCGAGGCGAAAATCCTTCTCGATGGCAAAGAAATAATCGTGGGCAAAGACGAGGCTTTTCTTGTCGAGGGCAAGATTCCGCACTCGGTTTGGAACAGTTCCGACGGCACAACAAAGATGATTGGCATTACCGTTGTGCCTACTGGCGAGATGTGCCTTCGCCCTTTCATGCCCTCTGATGCGGCAAAGATTATGAGTTGGAACAAGGACAAACGCGCGTTCAGACTTTGGAGTGCCGACCGCTTCGGCGATTTTCCGGCAGAGCCGAGCGAACTGACGGCACAGTTCGACGACGACAGAAAAATTCCGCTGGTGGCGATGGCAGACAACGAGGTTGTGGGCTTCATCATGCTACGCTATCCTACCGACGATAATTCGCTTATCCGCCTCGGATTCGTTATCATCGACGACTCAAAACGCGGCAAGGGCTACGGCAGCAAGATGCTCAGACTTGCCATAGACCATGCGCGTAACGAACTCGGCGCAAAGCGAATCTCGCTCGGCGTTTTCTGCGACAACAAATCGGCGGTAGAGTGTTACAAAGCGGTAGGTTTCAGCATCATAGGCGAGGATTCTTACACAATAGACGGCGAAGAATGGAAGGAATTCGAGATGATTCTCGAAGTTTAATCAACACAAAACATAAGATTCATGTTTGAAAGCGAATTTGCAAAAATCGAATATATCGAAAAGGACAACGTGGTCTTTCACGTTTGGAAGAAAGAGGCTCACTACGACGACTACCGAAAGCCGGTTACAGCATCGCTCCAGATGCTGCGCGAGCACAAAGACAGCATCTTCATTGTCGACGCCCGAAACGGTTTCGAAGACACGAAGGAAGATGTTGAATGGGGCTTCAGATTCTTTCTGCCCGAACTGAAAAAGGCGGGCTGCAAGGTGTGGGGCTTCATTCTGCCCGAGGTTTCGGACATCGAGGGCGAGATTGACTTGTGGACTAACGAGATTCTGAAGAATTTCCGCGTCGTAAGGGGCAAGTCGTACAATGAGGTATTAGAACTTTCAAAAACAGCTTATGATTAGAGCAGTTACAAAAGCAGACGCACCACGACTGATAGAAATTTATTCGTACTACGTTAAGAATACGCTCATCTCGGCAGAATACGAAGTTCCGACCGTAGAAGAATTTGAGCGGAAAATTGAGAGCACAACGCAAAAATTTCCTTACTTTTGCATCGAGGAAGACGGCAGAATCCTTGGCTATGCCTACGCAAACCCTTTTCATTGGCGCGAAGCGTTCAAATATGATGCCGAACTGTCTATCTATCTCGACAAGTCGGCTCGCAAGCACGGATACGGCCGCCTTCTCTACGAGGCTCTCGAAAAAGAGTTGAAGCAAATGGGAATCATAAATCTGTACTCATGCATTTCCGTTCCCGACGGCGACGACGACGAATTCTTAACGCACAACAGCGAGAGGTTTCACGAACATCTGGGCTTTACCAAAATAGGCACGTTCCGCGGATGCAAAAAGAAGTTCAACCGCTGGTTCGGCATGGTTTGGATGGAGAAGACTATCGGAGAAAGAAACTGAGAACGGCTGGATTTCTGCGGTAGCGACGAAAAAACAGAAAAGAATGAAGATTGAAAGAGCAACGCTTCGGGATGTTCCCGAGATTCTCGAACTACAATACAGGGCGTTCTGCCCAGTCTGCAAAGAGTTGGGCTGGAGCGACGCTCCCACGGTTACAGAGACCATAGAACAAGCTTATGCCGATTTTCCGAACAGCACAGTTCTGAAAATGGTTGCCGACGACGGGCGGATTATCGGCTCGGTGCGAGGCAAGGCAGACAACGGCTCGCTCTACATAGGGCGGCTGATGGTGCTGCCCGAATTTCAGAAGAAGGGCTACGGCAAGATTCTTCTGCGCGAGATTCAGTCGGTTATGCCACACAAGCGCGCATGGCTGGGCACATCGGGCGAGACAGAAAAGACCATCGCATTTTACAAGCGCGAGGGCTTCAGCATCTTCAACACCGAAACGCTCGACAACGGTCATACATGGATTTCGATGGAGAAAATAAGACTGTAGAAGCGGCAACACGACAGACAACGAATAATTGACGTAACAATGAAAAATTTTGAAGTAACAATCTCAACCGATTACGACATCATCAAAACCCTTTTTGTTGAGTATTCGCAAATTAAGGGTGCGGAAGGATGCTTTGTTTCTTTTGAGAAAGAATTGGCAGACTTGGCTGAGTTTTACAAGGGCGGGGCGATTCTCGTGGGCTATGAGGACGGCACTCCGATTGCAACCATTGCTCTCAAAAAAGTGGACGACGACACAACAGAAGTCAAACGCCTGTTCATAAAACCCGAACATCGGGGCAAAGGCTATGCGCGTAAGATGTTGAAGGCGATGTTTAAATGTGCCAATTCGCTTGGATACAAAGAAGTTATGCTCACAACGCGTCCTGAAGTGATGCCTGTTGCATACGCCCTATACCAACGCATCGGCTTTAATCAGACTGACTTTAAAGACGGCGTGGCAACAATGCGGATGGCAATAGTTAAAGTGATATAATTTATGAAAGCCGAAATAGACCCACGCGCCACCTCACGCGCCGCCGCGTTTGAATTGTGGATGACCTCGCCGATGCCGATGGTAACATTGGTCAAGACGTTGGATGTCAGCCGCTTGGCAAGACTCTCCAAAAAGCGCGGAATCAAATTCAATATGCTGATGTGCTATTGCATCGGCAAGGCAGCAACAAGTGTTGAGGAGTTTTATATGCTTCCCGAAGGCGGAAAAATCTTCAGATACGACGCTCTTGCCATTAATGTTATCGTTAATAACAATAACGGCGGCATCAATTCGTGCGACATTCCATTTACGGCTGACTTGCAACAGTTTAGCAATGATTATCAATCACTTACATCAAAAGCCGCAACCGAATCCAAAAGTTCTTTCCTCGAAGATTATATGATAATCGGAACGTCGGCAATGGTGGCTACCGAACTCGACTGCATAGTAAACCAATACACCGACAAGTTCGCAAACCCGATGGTGATGTGGGGCAAATATCGCAAACGCTTGTTTAAGACCACATTACCCGTATCGTTCCAATTCCACCACGTTCAGATGGACGGCGGACAGGCGGCGAAGTTTTTGGAGCGGCTTCAGGAGGAGATTAATGGTTGCGCTTTTTAGAGTACATTCCATCCGAGGCGGTCATGTTTGGATTTCGACGGAGAAAATAAAATAGACAAATGAAACAAATAATAATTTACGGCAGCCGATACGGTTCGGCAAAACGATATGCCGAACGGTTGGCAGAACTGACTGGATTTGAGGCGGTGGCACACTCTGCCGCAAAAAACATAGGCTCGTTCGACCGGGTTATCTACATCGGCGCAATCTATGCCGGGAGCGTTCTGGGGCTGAAATCATCGGTAAAGAAAATGACGGAGAAGCAGGAACTGATAGTCGTCAGCGTTGGGCTTACCGACACCGCCGACCAAACCAACATCGGCAATATCCGAAACACTATAAAATCGCAAATTCCGGCACATCTCTACAACGAGAGCCGCCTCTTTCATCTTCGCGGAGCAATAGACTACGGCAAGCTCGGCTTCTTCTACCGTATGCTATTGCGGATGATTCACAGCAAGGCTTCGAAAACACCATCAGAACAACTCGACGCTACCGCAAAGGCCGTGCTCGAAACCTACGGCAAGCGCGCAGACTTTGTTGATTTTAACAATTTACAGACGATACTCGACATTATCAAAGAATAGAAAATGAACATCATAGTTTTATTAGGAAGTCCGCGGAAAGGCGGAAATACAGACTTGCTGGCAGAATCATTTGCCAAAGGAGCAACGGAAAAAGGTCATAAGGTAGAAACTGTTTCGGTTCACGACTACAAGGTTGCCCCGTGCAAGGGCTGCAACGCCTGTTTCAGAACCGCCAACAACACTTGCGTTCAGGTTGACGACATGACGGCAATCTATCAGAAGATGAAACAAGCCGATATGCTTGTAATAGCCTCGCCCGTGTACTTTTACGGCATCAGCGCACAACTGAAAGCCGTGATAGACCGCTGCCACAATCCGCTGCGCGATACGTTCGGCATCACCAAAGCCGCGCTTCTGCTTGTCGGAGCGGCATCGCTGCCCGAACTGTTCGACGGCATAGTGGCGCAATATCGTCTGTGCCTCAACTTTTTCAAAATAGAAGATGCAGGGCACGTCTTTGTGCGAGGCGCGAAGGAGAAGGGCGACATTAACAATACCAATGCCCTGAACGAGGCTTACGAACTGGGAAAATCGCTATAAACGATGATGCAATTTATCAAGGCTACAAAAGAACAGACCGACGATGTCTTCGCCGTTTATTCCGAGGCTATTATCGCAATGGAGAAGGACGGCATACACCAATGGGACGAGGTCTATCCCGACAAGCAGATTATTTCCGAGGACATTGCCGAAAGCCGAATGTTCATCGGCATTAAGGACGGCAAGATTGCCGTATGCTTTGTGCTTTGCGAGGAATGTGACGATGAGTACAAGAACGGCAGATGGCTCTATCCCGACTCGCGCTTCAACGTGATACACCGGCTCTGCGTTGCGCCGTCGTTCCAGCACCAAGGCGTTGCCGCCCGAACGCTCTGCCACATCGAAAAATTCTGCAAGTCAAACGGATACGATTCTATCCGCCTCGACTGCTTTACCCAAAATCCGTACTCGCTAAGGCTTTACGACAAAGCCGGATATGCCGTTACAGGATATGCCGACTGGCGCAAAGGCAGATTCGAACTGAGAGAAAAGAAAATCTGATTTCTAAAAGGAGAGTAATAATGAAGACATATATTGCATACTGCGGTTTGGACTGCGAGAAATGCGAGGCGCGACTTGCCACCATAAACAACGACGACAAGCTGCGCGAGAAGGTTGCCAAGCATTGGTCTAAGCTGAACAATGCCGAAATCCTGCCCGAGATGATTAACTGCACCGGCTGCCGGATTGAGGGCGTAAAAACGCCTTTCTGCGGCTCGATGTGCCCTATCCGAAGGTGCGCAAAGGAGAAGAACTTCGAGACGTGCGGCAGTTGCAGCCAGATGCGGACGTGCGAGAAACTGGCTATGATTACCGACAACGACCACGAGATAATCCACAATCTGGAAGGATAAAAAAATGGAAAGATACATCTGGCTGCTACCCACAATCTTCATGTTTCACGACATGGAAGAGATTATAGGCATGAGGAAATGGCTATCCGGGCATTACGACGACGTTGTTGCCCGTATTCCGATGGCAAGGAAGTTTCTTGAGCCTTTAAGAGATATTTCGACCGCAAGGTTTGCCGCCGCCGTTTACGAGGAGCTGATAGTCTTTATCATAATCTGTTTGCTGGCAGATGCAACCGACATTCCGTTCTTCGACGGAGTGTGGCTCGGCGCATTCATCGGGTTTGCGGTGCATCTGATGGTGCATCTGGTTCAGGCGGTAGTTGTCAGAGGGTACGTGCCGGCTCTCATCACGAGCCTCATCAGCCTTCCGCCAAGCGCGTACATCATTTACAGGTCGTGGCAAGGCATTGAGATGGGCACATCGGCTGCCATCGGAACAGCCGTCGGAATCGTCTTTCTTGCAGCAAACTTGTTAATCATTCATCACTTCATGAAAGCAGAATAAAGACAAGCGTTTCCTGCCATTATAAACTGATTTTTCATATTTAATGAGAGCATTGTGCTAATTTTTGTATTAATGCAAACTCCCTTGGATCTACATATCCGTCACATTCTGCCATACGTTTGAATAGCCTATTTGCATACTCTTTTGTTTCTATAGAAAAGAAACAATACTCTTTATACAATTCGTCAAATGACAAATCATCCATGTGGTCAAATTCACTAATTTCTAATTGAAATTCCTCAAAAACACTATCAAGAAGCTGAATTTCAGCTGGATTTAAAATATTATCAGCCTTCATAATCTGAGAAAGTATACAGAATATGACTCTCTTCTCTGCTATATTTAATTGGTTTATCATTGTCTTATATTTGTTTGAAAGAATGAATGATATTTTGTATTTCCAACATTCAAGATAAAGAGATTACATTTAGCCCTTGTCAGAGCAGTATAAATCAAAGCAGGAATGTTCTCTCTTTCTTGAATATAATAACCATCGTACCTATCATTAACCGACATTTCTGGTTGCAGAATCAAAATAACCGATTCGGATTCCCACCCTTTGAAGCTATGTATGGTAGACAATTTCATATCATCTGTATCAGTCGTGAAATGAGTTTTAGCCGCACGACGTATTTCTTTCAAATCTTTTTGGAATAGACTAGGACTAGTCTGTGCCCGTCTTAGTTCTTCATATTCACTGGCAGTTTCAAAGTTTGTCATACACCTACAGTCTTTCGTGGTATAGCATTTTTCAATGTCTCTAAGTACGTTGATAGACTCAGCCATAACAACTACGTTTCGAGTATTCAGGCTAAATTCCTGCAAAATCCATCTTATGTTTTGACATAATAGAGAAGCGTTAGTGTCTGGAGAAACATTCCAATACTTTATCCAGTAAGTTTCAAAAACTAATTCATTTTGAATATTTAATGCAGAGATTTCACTGTCAACAAAGGCTCTTGCAAACCTATGTGAAAGAGAGGCAATCTCTGGATTTATAATACGCATTGATAGCCTTTCACTCATTTCATTCCATCTACCTGAAAATGTTGGTATTGATGGCATCTTCGTTTCGATCTCCATCTGTCGATCATATATATTTTGTTCTCCATCACCAAATACGGAAACAGTTCCGTCAGGTGTTAGGAAGTAAGAGATTATAGACGTCAACCATTCAGTTTTAAAATCCTGCACCTCATCAATGATAATCGTCTTATACTTATCAATCCTACCATCACATGAAGCAAAGAAATTTGGATTATCAAAATCCGATAAACTTATTATTTTTACTGAGTATCTATTTGCCATAGATACAAAAAATTGGTGATAGTTTGCTATTTCGAACTTAGATGTTGAGAAATCAGCGGGCACCTGATTAATCCTCATTCTTATATATTGTATCAAGGAAATATTAAATGTCAATATCAGCACCTTATCTCCTGTCTGTAAATGTTTTTCAACGGCTCTATTAGCAACCGATTGCGTCTTACCACAACCAGCCACACCTTTAACACGAAGTCGGTTATTATCACTCCTAACTATATTTTTTTGCCTGTCAGTAAGATGGAAATTTGTATCTCCTTCTGTATAAGGATGCCAATGCCCAACGATAATCTTGACAAGTTCGTCAATATAATCGAACTTTAAGCCATTTACATGTGTCCCCTCAAAAACATCACTAAAATTATCCGAAGGGTATAGTTGTATGAGATAATCGTAGCCTCGACTTGTATTTTTTCTGTCTGATATTATGTCTTCAATTTTTCCAGCCACCTCCTCCCTACTTGCATTGGGAAAGTAAAGGGCTGTTTTGACACAGCCATATACGCTTTTGTTTATAATTGAATCTATCTTAATGGATTTTAGATGAGTGTTGAAAATGTAACTCTTAATATTTTCGATGCGCTTAAAATCATCTTCCAATGCGGAGATATCATAACAGACATTTACCAATATAATACCACGACTAATATTTGTCATTAGAACATCGGTTGTATCAATACCTATAGATGGACGTATAAAAACATTAAAAAGGCTCGAACATTCATTTTTGACCTTATTATAGAAATATAGTGCCGAATCATTAACAACACCTCTAAGACATTCAACTGAATATTCATAATCATCTCTATGCGTATTGTCACTGGCAACTTCAACATAGGTTTCATTCAAATGTTCTTTTCTATAGTGTACAAAACATCTTGTTTCACAACTATAGGGATGATGAGTTTTCTGAGTATAACCATAGCAGTATGACTCAATACTCGAAAAGTATGAAGATGGATTGAAGTAGCCGCAGAAGTCCTTGATTCGAGTGTTATTTGAAAATTTTGGTCCAATACAAATCATGTAGTTAACATTGGCTAACGAGGCTGTTTTGTGAGCTATCCACTGTAGGCTAAGACTTTGTATATCGAGAATGTTGGAGAAAAGATTTATACTTACAGCAGAATTGCAATTGACTTCATCCATGCGGCCATTAATGTCAGAAGGAATAAGTTTCTCAACTGCATTAACCTTAATACCGGGGCCAGCATTTTGGGAAACCCATTTCCTCGCTCTTTCGAGTGCGATATGAGAGGGCTCTATAAGTGTAATTGCATTCAACTGACCAAGAAGATTTCTTTCTCGCAGAAATTCAAGGAGAGTGAGAGATGCTATTCCCTGGCCACATCCCCAATCAAACACCTCAAAATTATGACTTCTAATTTCATCATCTGTGTTTCTGCATGGAAAATTCTGCAAGGCAGCCCTACACTTAACGATATGCATTTCACCATAGGCGGCAAGGTATCCGTCAAGTTCAGTTTCTGATTGAAGAACTTTTCTTCCATGTTCGGTTAAGTCCCAAGGATGACTTTTCCATTCATTGGGTAGTCGATTGTAACACTGCTCTACTATTCTATGAACTTCCATCATACAATACTTTCGTTATAAGGGTTGTTCTTATGCTTTTGAAAATTTTCTAAAGCCGTTGCTTT